>JACCDW010603005.1_pt1 | contig 17292 bp, 17 predicted proteins | sample 7449781 | NCBI WGS metagenome assembly JACCDW01 (sample SAMN15323449, study PRJNA562643) | freshwater metagenome | isolation source: river surface water | place: USA:Blue River Watershed | collected 2017-08-18
ATGGGACTTGCGTTTAGCGTTCGAGATAGCGTTCGAAAGATTCCTGCATCGCTTCGTAATATCTTCTCTGAAATCGTAAATGATGTTGGGGGAGTAGAGCCAGTAAATGGAGATTTAACGTATTTGCAGGATCAAGGGGTGATGCTGCTCAACAGTGGTTTAACTCTGGATCTGAAAACAAATCGAGTGAATCCACTCTGGTTTGAATTTACAAATGAAGTTGCAAAAGTGTTGGGGGCTGCAGGCGTCGTAGGAATATTCTGGGGAAGGCATGCGCAAGAGCTATCAAAGTATTTTCCAGAAAATAAAAGAATTATGAGCGTCCATCCAAGCCCATTATCCGCTTACAGAGGATTCTTTGGAAGTAAGCCTTTTTCTGCCACGAATCAAATACTTCGATCCGAAAACAAAGAATCAATTGAATGGACAAAAAACTAGCGCGGAGCGTATTCAGCCCCGCGCTAGTTTTTATACGGTTCTAGTTATCCGATCCAGGACTTAATTGGAGAGGATAAGAAGTAGATCATGAATAGTCCGCTTACAAGGTAAAGAAGTGGATGTACTTCTTTACGACGACCTTGGACCAATCGGATTAGGACGTGCGAAACGAATCCTGCGCCAATACCAACAGAGATGTTGTAGGTAAATGGCATCAAGATGATTGTGAGAAACGCAGGAATTCCGATACCCAGATCGTCCCATTCGATGTTCTTCACTTGTGACATCATCAAGAAACCTACGATGATTAACGCAGGAGTTGCTGCCTCATAAGGGATAACTGCAACCAATGGTGCAAGGAAAGTTGTTAGCAAGAAGAGTATTCCTGTAACAATCGATGCCAAGCCTGTTCGAGCACCTTCTCCTACACCTGTTGCTGACTCGATGTAGCTTGTATTTGAAGAAATACCAGCGGCACCACCTGTTGCTGCTGCAATTGAGTCAACAATGAGGATTCTGTTGGCGCCTTCAACGTTGCCCTTTGAATCTGTTAATCCTGCTTGGTTGCCAATTGCTGTCATCGTTCCCATGGTGTCAAAGAAGTCAGCCAACAAAAGAGTAAAGACCAAGAGAAGAGCGGCTAGAAAGCCAGTCTTTGGATTGGTGAAAGCACCGAAAATGTCATCGAATCCCAAACCAAGTGTGTCAAAGCGTGGGGTATCTGTGAAGTTAAGTGAACCATCAGCACCCTTTGGGAGAGAAGGCGTATTTAATCCCCAACCGCGTGAGTTTGATTCAGTTGGACTGATAAAGCTGTTGCCAACTTTGAACTGAGCTTCAACAATTATTGCAAGGATTGTCGAAGTGACAATTCCAATAAGGATAGAACCTTTGATCTTCTTCACCATGAGAATGATTGTTAGCAATAAGCCAACTGTGAATACAACAATTGGCCAACCAACTAACTGACCACCATCTCCGAGTTCTAGTGGAACTGCAGAAGGCTTTGAGTTTTCGCTTCCCCAGACCATATTTGGAGTGCGTCGTACGAAACCACTATCTACAAGTCCGATTAGTGCGATAAATAATCCGATTCCAACTGAAATTGCTACCTTTAATGCGGTTGGAATTGCCTTGAATACAGCAATTCTAAATCCTGTAAGGACCAAGATCAGAATCACAATGCCTTCGAGAACTACCAGACCCATTGCTTGAGCCCATGTAGCGTTCTTTGCAATTGAAACTGCAACGAAAGTATTGAGACCAAGTCCTGTTGCTAGTGCGAGTGGAAAGTTTGCTACCGCTCCCATGAGCATTGTTAGTAAACCAGCAATGAGCGCTGTACCCGCAGCGACAATAATGATGGCGTTAGTTCTATCGCCGCCACCAATGAAAGCTCCGGTTCCATCTGTTGTTGCGAGGATGAGTGGATTTAGCGCCACGATGTAAGCCATCGTGAAGAATGTAACTATTCCGCCGCGAATTTCTCGGCCGAGAGTTGACCCTCGTTGAGTTATTTTGAAGTATTTATCGAGCATGACTGACCTTCCTGATTTTGTTAACGGGGGTGTTTGCGACCCCGTGTGAAATGACGGCTCACAGACCGGAGGAAGATTTGGTAAGACTATCTATTACTTGCTGGTAATCCGGGAAACAACACCGAGAGATACGGCAATTGATTGACCGATCAAGAGTGCGAAGAGAGCTGTACCGAGGCCGACGGTGCCTCCTAGGAGGCTTCCCAGAACCAAAACAGAACCTTCAATGCCGAGTCGAACACGACCAACACGGACTCCAGTTCGGTTGTGGATAGCAGTCATTAATCCATCACGTGGACCAGGACCGAGTGCGCAGGTGATGTAAAGCGCTGATCCGATTCCAACCATAGCGATTCCAAGGAAGTCCATAGCGATTCCAACAAAAAAATTGTTGGCAAGCGGAAATACATTTACACCAATCTGAATTGCACCAGCAATTATCACGATGTTGGAAATAGTTCCGAATCCAGGTTTTTCACGTAGAGGAATCCATAGAAGAAGGACAAGGGTGCTAATAGCAAAAGTTGAGATTCCAATCGAGATATCTAATTTGCCTGCAACACCTTGAGCTAAAACAGTCCACGGCGCATTTCCAGTGTTGCTTTGAACTAGCAGTGAATCTCCCAAACCAAAGATAAACAATCCAAAAAAAAGTATTGAAGTTCGCGAAAATGATAAGTCCCAACGATGCTTAGCTGCCCAGGACGTTTTGGGGATTGTTCTGTGCGGACGTAGAAATTCTGAAAGTGGATTCTTTCTTGCACCTGAACTCATATCGGCAGTCTAAAGGATACAATTAAACGATGAGGGGATTAAAGTGATAATCGGACTAGGTACTTTGATTAACGTTCTCTCCATTATTTCTGGCGCCGCTGTTGGCGTACTTGCCGGTTCGCGGCTAAATGTAAAAACACGTGAATTAATCACAGACATCCTCGGCTTGATAACAATCCTGGCTGCTGCTGGAGCGGTAGTTCCAATGTTTAGCTCTGAATATTCCCAATCACTGCCAAAAGGCTGGACGTTGCTTAGCATTCTTGGTTCCTTGCTGATCGGAGGAATCATCGGTTCTGCATTAAGACTTGAAACCCGTCTGGAATCTTTAGGTGAAAACCTTCGAAAGAAGTTCGGTGCACATAAAGAAAGCAGCTTTGTTGAGGGTTTTGTTTCATCTTCCCTTTTGTTCGTTATCGGACCTCTGGCCATCCTTGGCAGTATCAGCGATGGTATGGGTACAGGGATTGATCAATTATCATTAAAAGCTATTCTCGACTTTTTCGCAGCTATTGCGTTTGCGGCATCTTTGGGTTGGGGAGTTGCAGTCTCTGCGATACCTGTTGGTATTTATCAGGGCATTTGGACACTGATTGGATTACTTCTAGGAAGTGTTTTGGCGCAGTATCAAATAGATGCGATGACAATAGTTGGCGGATTAATGCTTCTTTCAATTGGGTTAAGATTATTGCGAATTAAAGAGGTGGCTGTAGGAAACCTATTGCCAGCACTGGCAGTTGCTCCAGTTTTCGTGTTCGTGTTAAACAGTTTTGTGAACTAAAAACTACTTGCGTCAATCACAAATCTGTACTTGACATCGCTTGCAACTGTTCGATCATATGCCGTATTTGCATAATCAGCTTTGATAATTTCAACATCGCTGACAATGTTCTCGGCTCCACAGAAATTGAGCATTTCTTGCAATTCTGAGACCCCACCAATCATGGATCCTGTGATTGAACGTCTTCCATCGAGCATGACTCCGGCGTGCACAGCGTAAGGTTTTCCAGGTAAACCAATTATCACGAGAGTTCCATCGAGCTTGAGAGTCTGTAAGTATTCATTTATGTCTAGTTCGGCGCTTACAGTGTTGAGCACGAGATCAAAAGTTTTTTTCAGAGGGGCAAGTGCTCCTGCTTCTTTCGTGCAAACAAAGTGATGTGCACCCATCTTCAATGCATCTGATTTTTTGTCGGGGGAGTGAGAAAGAACCGTAACTTCAGCCCCCATAGCTACGGCGAATTTAACTCCCATGTGCCCCAAACCACCCAGACCCATAACTGCAACTCTTGAACCGGAACCAACATTGAAATGTTTGATTGGCGAGTAGAGCGTAATGCCGGCGCACAGAAGAGGTGCTACTCCTTCGAGAGCAAGATTTGATGGAATGTGAACTGCATAATTCTCGTTTATTACAAAGTTATTTGAATATCCACCACGTGTTTGAGCCCCACCACTTCGTTCGAGACTGTTGTATGTACCAGTCATTCCCTCCAAACAGTATTGCTGCAGACCTTTATGGCAGTTTTCACATGCACGGCAAGAGTCGACGAAAACCCCAACGCCAATTAGGTCACCAACTTTAAACTTAGATACTGAGCTGCCAATTGCTGTTACTACGCCAGCTATTTCATGTCCAGGTACCAATGGATAGTAAACAGATCCCCATTCACCACGAGCGGTATGAATATCAGAGTGACAGATTCCGGTGTATTTAACATCCAATGCAACATCATGGGCACCGACATCGCGGCGATCAAATTCGAATGTCTTTAGTGGTGATGTTGCGCTATCTACAGCCAATCCGCGTGATTTCATTATTATCCCTTTTAATTAAATGGAAGTGGCTCAGTTGAAACGTGTGCCGCTTTTGATGATCGTGCTGTTACTTCTCTCATGTGATGACGTCTGCAAAGTACTTCGTATGCAACTTCCTGGCCGGGAGCAACATCACCCACAACCACTTGTTCTCCTTGAGTGACCATAGTTCCGTCAACTGTGCGGGCATTGTGGGTTGCTCGCGCTCCACACCAGCACAAAGCTTCTACCTGCAGAGTATTTACTCGATCTGCTAATTCAACAAGTCGAGCAGAACCTGGAAACAACTTAGTTCTAAAATCAGCCAGAATTCCAAATGCGTACACTTCTATGCCCAACCCATCAACAATTTTTGCAAGTTGCTCTATCTGTTCAGGTAAATAGAACTGCGCTTCGTCGCAAATAATGTAATCAATTCTTGAACCTTGCGATAATTTATCCACCACGTATTTATGTAGATCTAAATCTGTAGACACTTCTATGGCTGGGCTCTGTAAACCAAGACGCGAAGAGATAATTCCTGAACCCGCACGATCTTGAGAAGTGAAGATCAAACCTGTTCGACCGCGACTTTGGTGATTATGAGCCGTTTGAAGAGCAAGTGTTGATTTTCCACTGTCCATCGTTCCGCAGTAATAGATTAATTCGGCCACGGGCTTATCCTGCCACTGCTTCATGCTTTAAGCAGGTTATTGCCACACCTGATTTAGATATCTACGCCTTGATCTCGTAGTCCTTGCTCTAATTTAGGGATGAGAGCGATGGCCATGTCAACAGAAATGTGTGATGCATCCCTGTAGGTAACTATTCCATCTTTTACCGCAGGGCATACATTGGAACAGAGCCACGGGTTTGGATTAATTATGTTAAATCCCGAGATCGACAGATTTTTGCTGCGCTCCGAAGTGTTGCATTCAGATATCGAATAATTAGCTAGGCAAGCTGGAATATCACGTATTGGATGCGGGGTATCTGTTATATAAATCAAAAGTTTCGCCGAATTCTTCACATCCTTTAGCAATTGAAGCTGTCCGTCATTCCACCACTTGATTCTGTTGGGATACCGTGGTGGTTGGGCGTAATACTGAAAGCTACTCATAATAAGTACATCTGGATTTATCTCTTTAATTCGCTTTGTTGTATTTTCCCGCCATTTTTCGCATCGCGAAGCTTTGAAGCCTCCTTGGTCTCTACGTTTAACCTCGACAGAAGGACATGCTGATTTTGTTAATGAAATCAGCTTGTAACCTGATCTATTTGCAATTTCATGTAGTGCCGGAAACCATTGAGCTGCATGTGAATCACCATAAAGAACCATTACCTTGTCAGAATCTGTTTTACCGTATTCACATGTGCCTGAATTAATTTGTTCGTAGTTTGCGTGACAGCCATCGTCATAAACAGCGGGTCGAGCCTTGATTTGGGCTAAGGAAACCCCACCGTTTATGCCGGTAACATCAATTTTGTCACTACTTGTGAACATGATGAGAGTGCCCATCAAGACAGAAACAAGTGTTACGTACGCCGTTCTCTTGTAAACGAGAATAGGCAAAATTTTCTTGTGCCTATACGGTTCCTCGACGAACCGATGAGTTAGATCGGCTAACACGATAGTTGCAATAATTGCAATCAACCGCTCAAAAACGCTTAATGGTCTTGCAAGGTAGGTGCTTGGAAGTACAAGTAACGGCCAATGCCACAAATAAAGGGGATAAGAAATTTCACCCAACCACTGAAAAAGGCGACTATTTGCCACATCATCTAAAAAAGGTGGCCACGAATTAATTGTTGCAATGAGTAAGACGGTTCCGATGACAGGCAGAGCTGCATTAATGCCAGGAAAGGCGGTGCTTTCATCAAAAATAAAGGCGCTAATAACTATGAGAATAAAACCAATCAAACCTACATACTTTTTTGTTTTAATCGGAGGTACAAGTACTAGCAACGCGCCGAGTCCAAGTTCCCATGCTCTAGTAGGGAGTGAGTAGAAGGCCCAAATTGGAGATGTTTCTGTCTGATAAATGGAAAAAATGAACGAGATGATAGTTACAAAAGCTATTAAATAGGTGATCGCTAATCTATTTTTTAAGTACCGAGCCAACATGAAGAAGAGCAAGATCAGCAAGGGCCAGACTAGGTAAAACTGCTCCTCAACGGCAAGTGACCAATAATGAATAACAGGTGAGGGAGTTGCATCTAAATTTTGATAATCTGCTTGCCACCATGCAAACAAGTAATTTGAAACGTATAAACTTGCCGCAATAACATCTCGCCCAAGTGAAGCTCTCATTGTTCCCGGAATAACCAACCAAGAAACAATTGCGGTTATAGCAAGTACAAAAAAGGATGTTGGAAGAAGTCTTTTGAATCGCCTGGAATAGAATTCTTTAAAATTTATTGTGCCAGTTCGATCTATTTCTCTAACCAGTAATCCAGTTATAAGGAAACCACTTATTACATAGAAAATATCTACACCGATAAAACCACCACTGATCCATTTGGCGTGAAAGAGGGTTACCAGTAACGCAGCGAGGGCTCTTAAACCCTGAATTTGAGGTATTTTCGCGGTTGTTATTTTGCTCATTATGTAGCTTTCAAGGAGCGAATCTTCATAGAAGGGAATTCGTTAAGAATTCTCTGTCTTCCTCCAAGGGCCGTGATTTCAAGGAGGAAAACAATCTCTGTTACTTTGCCGCCAGCACTTTGAACCAATTTGATTGCTGCGCAAGCTGTGCCACCTGTTGCGAGAACATCATCAACGATTAGTACCTTTGTTCCAGGTGCGCATGAATCTTTATGAATTTCCAGAGTATCTGTCCCATATTCAAGACCGTAATTTTCGGAGAAGGTTTCACTCGGTAATTTTCCAAATTTTCTGATCGGAATAAACCCGATGCTCTTATGAATTGCTAGAGCTGAGGCAAAGATGAAACCTCTAGCTTCCATGCCCGCTACGTAATCTATGTTTTGTTGTGTTCTCGACATCTCAATGACGGTTTTCTTGAACGCATCAGGATTGCCCAATAGGGGAGTTACGTCATAAAAAAGAATCCCTGGTTGTGGAAAGTCAGGTATCTCTCGAATTAGAGACAATGCATCGCTGAGATTCACGATGCTGATAGTTTCACATTTTTGTGTCCGAGAGGGGACTTGAACCCCTAATCCCTTGCGGGAACTAACACCTCAAGCTAGCGCGTCTGCCAATTCCGCCACCCGGACGAGTGGGGTCTAACGATAGCAATGGGCCTTGAAGGAAGCAAAAGCATACTTTCTAAGAGAGAATATGCACATGTCATCGAATCAACTCACTTCGGCTGAACGCGAAGAGTTACACGCAGAAGCGGTTTCGATCTGTCAAAGCTTAATTCGTATTCCAAGTGTTAATTATGGTGATGGCAAAGGCGATGAGTCAGCGGTAGCCGCGAAGGTTGTTGAACTACTAGGCGAAGTTGGTATTGATTCGAAGATTTATGAATCAGCACCAGGTAGATGCAATGTGATTGCGCACATCAAAGGAGTTAGCCAAGAACGTCCGGGTTTAGTTGTTCATGGACACTTAGATGTAGTTCCAGCGCATGCACAAGATTGGAGCATGGATCCGTTTGGCGCTGAAATAAAAGATGGAATGATTTGGGGTCGTGGCGCCGTAGATATGAAGAATATGGACGCGATGATCATTGCGATTATTCGAATGTGGGCGCGAAAGGGAATTCATCCGCCTCGCAATATTGTATTAGCTTTCTTTGCAGATGAAGAAGCAGGTTCGCTTTTTGGTTCACGATGGATGGTTGCGCAGCATCCCGAAGTTTTTGAAGGCTGCACCGAAGCTGTGTCGGAGGTTGGTGGTTTCTCAGTAACGGTCTCTGGTGGCAAGCGACTGTATTTTATCGAAGCCGCTCAAAAGGGAATCCACTGGATGAGATTGAGTGCTACTGGCCGCGCAGGTCATGGCTCAATGATGAATCCCGAGAATGCAATCACCAGATTAAGCGAGGCTGTTGCCAAATTAGGAACTTATGAATGGCCGCAGCGCTATACCAAGACCGTAAAGGTACTGTTTAAAAAAATTGCTGAAATTACTGGCAAGAAGTATGACGAAAAGGATCTCCGCCCTTTACTAGCCGAAATCGGTCCGATAGCTCGAATGATCGGAGCTACATTGCAAAATACTGCGAATCCAACAATGTTAGAAGCAGGTTATAAAGCAAACGTAATTCCACAATCTGCAAGCGCAGTTGTCGATGGTCGTTTCTTACCCGGTTTAGAGAATGAACTGAACCGAACAATTCAAGAAATAGTGGGTCCAGAAATTTCAATAGAAACTATCACTCATGACATTGCGCTAGAAGTCGATTTCGAAGGTTCTTTAGTTGAAGCAATGAATCGATCAATCCTTGCTTTTGACCCCGAAGCTATTCCCGTTCCGTATTTGATGAGTGGTGGTACAGATAACAAGGCATTAAGCGAACTTGGGATCACAGGTTACGGTTTCTCACCATTGAAATTACCATCAGACTTAGATTTCATGGCCTTATTTCACGGGGTTGATGAACGCGTTCCTGTTGAAGGAATTAAATTCGGTGTTGATGTACTTGAGGATTTTTTAAGAAACTCTTGAAACTTCGTTGAGCGCAGTGCGCACAACATCAGGAAGGGTTACTTCTTCACTAGATAAAGCTCCACGTAATTGCGCTCCAGTTCTCGCGCCTAAAATTACACTTGTAACGTGCGCTGAATCCCGTACCCATGCAAGTGCCACTTCTAGCGGTGAATAACCAAGTCCTTCAGCTGCGACACAAACTGCCTCAACTATCTGGTTTTGTTTTTCAGAGAGATATGGTTCAACGAATGAAGCAAAGTGAGGGGTGGCTGCGCGAGAATCACTAGGAATCCCTTTGCGGTACTTGCCAGTGAGAACTCCACGGCCAAGCGGTGACCATGCCAGGAAACCAACATTGAGCTTATCAACTGCGTCAATCAACTCTTCTTCTACTCTTCGATTTAGCAGTGAGTATTCATTTTGGATAGTAGTAATAGGCGCTTTATTCGCAATTACCTCTTGCCGCGTGATTGCGTGAGCACTCTGCCATCCAGAGAAATTGGATATTCCGACGTATCGAGCTTTCCCACTTGTGTACGCGTAATCTAAAGCTGACAGTGTGTCATCCAAAGGAGTTTGAGGGTCCCACGTATGAACTTGCCACAGATCCAAATAATCTGTGTTTAATCGTTGCAAGGATGCGTCAAGTTGTGCGATCAATGCTGAACGTGAGTTATCAACTTTTCTTATTCCTTGAGGGAAACTAATCCCTGCCTTTGACGCGATAACTACATCATTTCTTTCGAAGAGTGTTCCTATTAATCCACCAATAACTCTCTCACTATCACCGTCGCCGTAAACGGCTGCAGTATCTATGAAGTTTCCACCCGCATCGAGAAAAGCTCTGCACTGATCGGCCGCTTCATGTTCATCTGTATCTCGTCCCCAGGTCATAGTTCCGAGGCCAATACGAGAAAGCATTAGTCCACTCTTGCCCGCGCGACGCAATTGCATGCCCCGACCCTAGCAAGTGTCTATTCCTAAATCCCGATAACCTTGCGGAGTGACCACAGTGATTTTGCTCCGACATGCTCATTCAATTGCCAATGAAAAAGGTGTTCTAGCGGGTCGTGCTTCTGGAATCTTCCTGAGTAAAAAAGGTGCAAACCAGGCCAAAGAGATAAGGTTAAGATTGGGAAATCTCAAGTTCAAGAGCATACGAATCAGTCCCCTTGAACGGTGCTTACATACTATAAATCCGTGGTTGACGGAACAGAAAATTGCTCAGACAGATCTTGTTATTGATCATGGTTTTACAGAGGTCGATTACGGTGACTGGACCGGGAAAAAACTATCTCTGCTTTCGCTTAAGAAAGAGTGGCGAATAGTGCAGAAAAGTCCAAGCAAAATGATTTTTCCTAAAGGGGAGTCCCTAATCGATGTTCAAATGAGAGCAAGAAAGTCATTAATGAAGGCGATCAAAGCTGGCAACGGAGGAGTTGTGCTCATCGTGAGCCACGGTGATGTTATTAAGTCGATCATTGCGGATTGTCTCGACCTAGAACTAGATAAGTTCCAAAAGATTGTGATTGACCCCGCTTCGATCTCGGTATTGGATCACAGTAAAAGTGGTTTCAGACTTCTTCATCTCAATGATTCATCAACACACTTCGATTTCTTGTCAAAGAATAAGCGTTCGATAAAGACTCTCGTTGGTGGAGGTTCAGGTCGTAAATGACTCCGATAGTTTATGAATTTAATCCAGTCGAACGTTTCGTAGCTGGAACAGTCGGTGTGCCTGGAGAGCGTACGTTTTTCATTCAGGCGCGAACAGGTACTCGTATTGTTTCAGTAGTCGTAGATAAGTCCCAAGTTATTGCTCTCGGAGAACGAACCAAAATAATGCTTCGAGAGATCAAGAAATCTGACCCAACTCTTTCAATCAAGGCTCTTGAAACAGATGATGCGCCTCTGGAACAACCAATTTTTGAAGAGTTTCGAGCCGGAGTGATCGCAATGGCTTGGGACTCCGAAAATACTGTGATCGTTTACGAATTAAGAGAGATGACTTCTTCCGATGATAAAGAAGAAGATGAACCTATATTTGATGAAAAAGATTTATCGGTTGATCTTCTGAGAGTGCATGTTTCGCCGAGCCAAGCTGCTGCGTTTGCAAAAAGATGTCTCTCGTTGGCAAATGCTGGCCGAATTCCATGTCCGTTCTGTGCAATCCCAATCGATCCAGGTGGCCATTTATGTCCGCGATCAAATGGATATCGCCGATGATAGGCAGTGAAGAAGTTCTGTTACAAGGGGAATTAATCGTTACAGGACGCTTGATTGATGCATCCAATGCAACTCTTCTAGCGGATTGCATCTACAAAGAAGAAAAGATTAAGTGCATTTATAAACCAATAGCTGGTGAGCGACCACTATGGGATTTTCCAGACGGGAATTTAGCTCAACGTGAATACGCTGCGTATCTAATTAGTAAGCATGGCAACTTTCATTTAGTACCTTTTACAATCCTTCGGGATGGTCCATTTGGTCCAGGAATGGTTCAACAATGGATTGATATTGATGAATCCGTAGATTTGGCTTCATTCTTCAGCACTGATGATGCGCAGTTACGAAAGATGGCTCTTTTTGATGCGGTTATAAACAATACAGATCGAAAGATTGGCCACTTACTTCCTCGTTCAGACGGAAAGCTTTTCGGATGCGACCATGGGGTGACCTTTCATCATGAATTTAAACTACGAACTGTTCTCTGGCAATGGGCAGGGGACGCACTGACACGCGATGAAGAAGAATCACTTAAGGACTTATCAGCGAAATTAGCTGCCAGGAAAATTGAAAACTTAACATCTTTGATAAGTCAGATCGAATACCTAGCTCTGATAAACAGGGTTGATGATTTACTGAAAACCAGAATTTTTCCCATGCCTAGTCAAGATTGGCCTGCTATTCCATGGCCGGCCTTTTAAGTATGTTCATAGCACCTTGCATTAGTATTAGAACATGAAGTCGTGGCCAGAGGTTTACATACCTACCATTGATTCCAAATTTAAATTTCCCCCATTAAGCCTTTTCAACTCCGCGTCAAGAAAAATTCAAGAGCTGCCACGTAAAGATGTTTATCGGATGTATGTGTGTGGCATAACTCCTTACGATTCAACTCACATGGGTCACGCCGCTACTTATCTTACTTTTGACTTAGTTAATCGATACCTACGGGCAACAAAGGCTGAAGTTCGATTTGTAGAGAACATCACGGATATAGATGATCCTTTACTTGAACGAGCCAGCCGTGACAGCGTGGATTGGCGAGTTTTGGCCGAATCACAGATAGATCTTTTTCGTTCCGACATGACCTCACTACGGATTGTTCCGCCTCTTTCATACATCGGTGCTGTTGAAGCTATTGGATTGGTAACAACTAAAATTGAAGAACTTCGCAAAGCTGGTGCTATCTATCTAGTAGAAAAAGATTTGTATTTTCGTGTTCATAGTGATCCAAATTTCGGATCTAGATCACATTTGTCTCATAACGAGGCGATGAATATATTCTCCGAACGCGGGGGAGATCCTGACCGCGCCGGTAAAGAGAATGCTCTAGATTCATTGGTTTGGTTAAGTAAGAGAGAAAATGAACCAGGATGGCCGAGCATTCACGGCGAAGGAAGACCTGGTTGGCACATTGAATGTTGCGCAATAGCTCTGGCTTACCTCGAGCCTGACAGCAAGGATGAGTATTTAATCGATATTCAAGGTGGGGGAAGTGACCTGATTTTTCCGCATCATGAAATGAGTGCTGCACAAGCTCGAGTATCAACTGGAAAAGATTTCTCCCGTATGTATGTGCACAGCGGAATGATTGGCTTAGATGGCGAAAAAATGAGCAAGAGTCGTGGAAATTTAGTCTTTGTATCCACTTTGACACAATCCGGTGTTAATCCAATGGCGATTAGATGTGCACTGTTGATGCAGAACTATCGCGTTGACAGAATGTGGAGCGAAGACCTTCTCCACCAAGCACATACGTTTCTCGAAAGTTTGACCCTTCAACTTTCTCAGACAGAGTGCGCTCCTACAGATCAAGTTATTCAAAGTATTGTCAATGCTTTAGCAGATAATTTAGATACAGAAGAAGTTTTTTCGATCTTGCGACAATGGATAAATCAGTGTCAAGCAGGTTTAACTGGAGGTCAACCAGGTGAACTATCTCGAGCCTTAGATACTTTGCTTGGATTGGCAGTTTAAGGATGAGTGATTTTTACAGTGCAGTTTTTTTCGATATGGATGGGTTATTTGTAGATTCCGAACCACAGTGGTTACTCGCCGAAACCGAGTTGATGGCGGATTACGGCTACGAGTGGACGTCGGTTGACCAAAACTATTGTTTAGGTGGACCTCTGACGCGGGTCGGAAAGTACATGTTTGATAAGTCCGGTAATGCCGAATCTCCTGAATTTTTCACTCGTTCTATCATTGAGAAAATGGCAGTCAAGTTAAGCGCTGGAGCGCCTGTAATGCCGGGGGCTTTAGATTTACTTGAGGATTTATATGAAAACAATATTCCAACAGCACTTGTTTCAGCTAGCCCAAGAGTCCTAGTTGATTCTGTGTTAAAGAGTGTTCCAACACATACCTTTAGCTTTTCATTATCTGCAGATGATGTTACTAATTCGAAACCAGATCCCGAAGCTTACTTGAAGGCAGCGGATAACTTGAAAGTTAGTATTGAGAATTGTTTGATTCTTGAGGATTCACCGACAGGTGTTAAGGCTGCAACTTCGAGTGGTGCTTTCACCATAGCCGTGCCGCATTTTATTGATATTACGCAGAAGGATCGACTACGGGTTGTATCTTCCTTGACTGAATTGAGTTTCGAGAATCTACGTATCAGTTATGGGCAGGGCAAATAGATTTAAAGGAACACCAGTCACACAGTTTGGATTTACGAGGAGTCCAGGTATCGGTTTCAATAGCGGTACGAATCGAATCCGCGATTTTCATTAAGTTTTTCTCAGTAGCCAGCAACTCTTGCTCCGTTGGAGTATTTTTTAAAACACTTGAGTCACCCAAGTAAATCAATTGAAGTAATTTTGGAATAACGTTTTTTTCTCTCCAATATAACAACGCATATACCCTCAGTTGAAACAGTGCTTTATCTTCCCATCCAGGTTTTGGCGATTTTCCGGTTTTATAATCAATAATTCGAACTTCTCCGCTAGGGGCTACATCTAAACGGTCTACATATCCATGAAGATAGATGTCATCTGCCAAATCTTGCTCTAGATGCAGTTCCCGATGTGTGGGTTCAAAGTTAGTTGGATTTTCTAATTGAAAGTATGTTTCCAATAGAGCTGTTGCTCGATCTAGCCACTCTTTTTCACTTGTGATGAGCGAAGCTAATTCTGGTTTTGCTTCTAATTGCTGCTGCCATCTAGACGGCAGCAGATCAGCTGCTTTTTGGGGTGTCCGTAACTGCGCTGGCGACTCAAACAAGTCATGGAGAACCGTGTGAACCAGGGTGCCACGTTCAGCATCCAAGCTAGGTGCTTCAGGAATTTGATCAATGATTCGATACTTATAAAGAAGGGGACAGTTGGAAAAATCATTCATCCTGCTCGGGGAAAGTCTCAACTGGCTCACCAACATGAAGATACTCTCAATTTATACTTATCGCACGCATAAGATAGGACCATGTCTAATGATGGTTTTTTCTCCGAAGGTGATCGAATCCAACTTACCGATCCCAAAGGAAAGATGTACACCTTCACTATTACACCAGGCAAAGAGTGGCACACACATAAAGGTTGGATAGTGCATAACGATTTGATTGGCCTACCTGAAGGAAGTGTTGTTAGCACCAGCGCAGGGTTAAAATTCACAGCGTTTAAACCATTACTTGGTGATTTCGTTTTATCCATGCCACGTGGAGCAACGATTGTTTACCCAAAGGATGCAGCCATGATTGTTGGAGTGGCAGATGTTTTTCCTGGTGCGAAGGTAATCGAGGCAGGAGTTGGCAGCGGAGCGCTCTCTATTTCTTTACTCAGGGCTATCGGTGCTGAAGGTAAGTTATCCAGTTTTGAGCGCAGAGAAGATTTCGCGGACATAGCACGAGAAAATGTCCGTACATATTTTGGTGAGCTTCCACCTCAATGGAGTTTATCTGTTGGTTCAGTACAAGAATCAACTACCGACAAAAAATATGATCGAGTGATTCTAGATATGTTGGCCCCTTGGGAGTGCATTTCCTATGCATCCGAAGTGTTAAGACCAGGAGGTGTTTTCTTGGCCTACGTTGCTACAACGACTCAACTATCAGCCACAGCTGAAGCGCTCAAGGAGAACGGATCATTTACAGAACCTCTTAGTTCAGAAACTATCGTTCGTGACTGGCATCATGAAGGGTTGGCTGTCAGACCCATGCAGCGGATGATTGGTCATACAGGATTTCTGATTGTTAGTAGACGAATGGCGCCAGGTGTAGAAGTACTAGCGCGCAGACGGCGTCCATCAAAAGGTGCTTACGGTGTCTCGGAAGAGTGAGCGTTTAGTTAATTTAGTTATTGCACTTCTCGCTACGCGACGAAGTTTAACCAAGGCAGAGATTTTTCGAACCATAGAAGGTTATGAAGGATCAGATGAATCTATGGAACGTATGTTTGAAAGAGACAAAGATGAGTTACGTTCACTTGGAGTTGCGATTGAAGTAACTGGAATAGATCCACTCTTTGATGATGAACAGGGTTACAGAATCAAACCTGAGAACTTTGTCATGGATTCAAAGGGTTATTCGGCACCAGAAATTGCTTACATGTCACTTGCCGCGCAGTTGTGGAAAAACGCATCACTCAGTGAACCTTCTCAACGTGCCTTAAGAAAGTTATCTGGAATTACTCATTCTATTGACATTGGTGATCTGCCTGCGATTGCACCATTAATGCTCAGTGCCCCAAACTTTCTCAATGAGATTATTGATGCAATTTCAGAAAGGAAGACTATTGAGTTTTCATACTTAGATTCTGAACTTCAAGTAAACAAGCGAAAGATAAATGTATACACCTACTTTGCTCGGCAAAGCTTCTGGTATCTAACTGGTTTTGATGTCCACAAACGAGATTTGCGAACTTTTAGATGTGACCGAATCGTGGGAGAAATCGAAATCTCAAAGAAATCACATAGTTACCAGATTCCCCAGGGCTGGCAGAACGAAAAATCTGTGCAGGAATTACCCGAAAACAGCAGAGCAACTCTGCGTGTGCGAATAGGACGGGGTTCTCAATTAAGAAATATCGCGAACACTGTTGAACAAGAAGGTGAGCATGATCTCATAACTATCTCGTATGCCTCCGAGGTAGAGCTTATTACTTTAATTCTTTGGCATTTAGACGATGTAGAAGTTCTCGCTCCCGAATCACTTCGATTGAAAGTCCGTGCCTCTTTACGATCATTGGTTTCCGTCCATGTCTAAAAAAGTTTCTCAGAACCAGGTAGAGCGTTTGCTAGATCTCGTTCCGTACTTAACTTCTCATCAAGGTGTTGCATTAGAACAAGTAGCCTCTGATTTTCATACGGATAAATCCACAATAATCGATGATCTTAATACCTTATGGATGTGCGGATTACCTGGGTACACGCCCCTCGAACTTATAGATCTATCTTTCGATACAGGATTCGTAACTATCAGAAACGCAGAGGTTCTTAGCAAGCCTCGAAAGTTTTCTAGTTTAGAACTAGCGACTGTAATCGTTGGGTTACATATATTAAGAGAGTCAATTCATCCTGAAAATCCACATTTCGAGTTGATAAGCACTCTATTGGAGAGATTGAGTTCATCATCTTCTGTCGCGATTCCACAGTCTATACAGTCAAATGTAAACGCAGAGATTAGATCTGCCTGTGCTAGAGCAGTACGCGAAAAACAGAACCTTTCCATTCGTTATCATTCATACACAAAAGATTTGGAAATAGAGAGAAAAGTCTTTCCGTTTGATCTACAAATTATAGATAATCACGAGTATCTAGAATCTTTTTGCTATCAGTCAAATGCCGCAAGATTATTTCGCCTCGACCGAATTAAGAGAGCAGAATTTCTGGGAGCATCAGAGTTCGTTCCAGATAACATAAATACTTCAGAATCCATGCGAACCTTTCGTTTTATAGTGCAAT
>JACCDW011337716.1_pt1 | contig 17287 bp, 17 predicted proteins | sample 7449781 | NCBI WGS metagenome assembly JACCDW01 (sample SAMN15323449, study PRJNA562643) | freshwater metagenome | isolation source: river surface water | place: USA:Blue River Watershed | collected 2017-08-18
CAGGACGCACGTAGAGGACGTCATTCAGCAATCGTCCACGACGAGAGCATGCAGGAGATGCGACGAAGAGGAGCGCGAAGAGCGGTAATCGCGATGTCACCCGCCCACCGATGTCGAGTGACTGCGTTTTGGCGCGCAACGCTTCCAGCGCACCTACACATACGCATTGGCCCTACGAGCCCGTGGTAAAGCTGGACGACCATGGCGCGCGCATGTCCCGCCCCCGCGGTGCTGCCCCCCGGGCTGCCAGCAGGGCCTACCGAACTCGGTCGCTCCGCCTACGTGATCACCCACTGCACGGAGCAGCTGCTGCGGGCGCGGCGGTACCAGTACGTTTCCGCGAAGGTGCTGGTGTCCGTGCTGCCCACGCGCTGGCCGGACGGCACGCCGCTGCACCTCGTCCTGCACGACCCCAACGGCTACCGCTTCGGCGTGTTCCGGCCCGCGCATGGGGGTCTGCAGTGCACCGCCTGCGGGACGCGCTGCCACCAGCTGGGCGCTGCCGTGGAACACGCCGGAGGGAAGCGGTGGCTGCAGGGCCACATCCACGGCATTTCCGATGACATCATGTCATTGAGCTCTCGGGTGCAGGACCTCGTGCAGGACGAGTACCTGTGGCAGGCGGGAGCCTCGCGCCCCGTCATCGCCGCGCCTGTGACTCCCGTTCCTGCTTCCGCTTCCGCTGCCAAGCCCACCCCCAAGTCCGAGTCGCAAAGGCCTCTGGCCTTTGCTCGAGCGAGCGTAGCTCGCGAGTCGTCGAAAACCAAGACTACCGCGCAGCGCCCGCCACTGCCTCTGGACGCCCGCGTGCTGAAGATCCGAAAGGCGCTGCAGGACATGCAGCACGCTCGTCCCGAGCTCGGCATCATCGCCTCCCCCGCGGCCCGATCGCCCGACACCATGCACATGACGGAGCTGGTGGAATCGCTGTGTCTCGAGCGGGAGTCGCAAAGGGTCTTCATGGACCACCTGGGGCGCGTGGTGTCGCTGTGCCCCGCCCGGGCCGCGGCGGCTATTTCTTCGAAGTAGAATACACATACATCGCACAGGAAGAATGTACACCGCGTTCGGCACGTTCGAGCACTTCAATGTAAAGACCTTTTCGTGTCCCAAAGACGCCACGATGGTGGATGGTGGAAAGTGTGCCACGTGTCCGCCGGCGTACGTGTTTGAAAACGGCAAGTGTCTCAAGGTCACGCCCGTGCCCAAAGGCGGCAGGGGATGCCCCGCCGGCAGCACGGCCGGCAAGAGCGGCTGCGTGAATAGCAAAATCACCATGATGCCCACCACGACGGCCGCGACCGCCTGCGAATGCCCCGCAGGCTTCGATATGGTCAAGGACGAAAACGGCACGGACGTCTGCCAGCAACAGTGCGCCGCCGCGGGGCCGGGCAACTGGACCTACGTCCGCGAACGCAACGTGTGCAGCCGCAAAGAGAGCGTCGAGCGCACCTCCGCGGCGCCGGAGGGCGGGCGCAAGTGCCCCCGCGGATGGGTGTTGGACAAGCAGCAGGAGACCTGTTTCAAAAACTGCGACCTCGGGTGGGACCCCGTGGGCAAGTCGTGCATCCGGCTGACGGAGAAGACGCTGGCGCCGCGCTCCTACCCCGTGTGCGCGCTGTCCACGGCCGTGCCCAAGGCGAAGACGGTGGGCTCCCAGCCCCAATCAGGGCCGCGCAAGCCCGCGGCGAAAACGCTGTGATTTCTCTGGGCGCGACTGTACAACATACAGGAGGAGCACGATGACGGAAGATGACCCCCTGCTGTACGGCATGCTGATGAAACGGCGACGGGGTGGGTCAGAAGCCGGTGCTCCGTCCTCCATCCTGGCCCGGGCGGAATCGAGTTTCCGGCAGCACGTCGGCGAGGCCTCGCAGAACGCCTGGGTGCGCGAGAATCCCGAAGAATACCTGCGCGCCCTCGAGCGGGCGTTGCAGGCGGTGAGTCAGCATTGCGCGAATCATGCGGTTGGTTGCTGAGGGGCTTCCGCCTTCCGGAATCTGAAGCCGTTGATGATTTTTTGATGCTTGATGCCCATGCACATGGCCGAAGGAGAACAGCCGATGGCCTTCGCTGCGTCGATCAGCGAATCGTGCTCGCGGATGATTTCCTGCGTGTCGGGATGCAGCTGCTGCACCTTTGTGGACCTGCCGCGGGACGACGTGGAGGATGTGCGTTCGTGGTCGGCGCGGTCCTTCAGCGACACCCCGTAGAAACCGTAGGCCATCTTGCCTCCATCGTATATAACCGACTGCACAAACTCTTTCCTGCAGTACAACGAGAGTTCTTTGCTGTCATCGCTCGTCAGTTCGTAGGAGGCTGCATCCGATGCCGCACGCTTCCATTTCACGTAGGCCTCTCGCAGGTGTTTCATGGGCGTACCTCCGGTGACCGTTCGAATGCAGCACTCGGACATGAAGCGCTCCGTGCTCGTGGATTCGGGACTCGCCGTGAAGGGAAGCAACGGCTTGGGGCGCAGACCTACGTATGCGAGCGCTTTGACGAGCTCGCGGTCTTCGCTCGTTCGCGTCTGGCGATATCCGCGGTCCATCATGTGTTTCGCGATGGCGTCCCGGTACTTTTTCGTGCATCGCGCCCACAACCGGTACCGCGCGCTCATCTCTACCCATTTGACCGAGTGCCCTTCGACGACATCGTAGCATTCCTCCAGGAAGCGATCGAACGTGGCGTCGTCGATAAGGTCTTTCGCAGTGGATGGCACCTCCTCCTCGGCGTCGCCTTCGGTCTCATCATCTGGTGTGGCATCGGCATCCGGATCATCGTTCTTCTTATCTGCCGCGGCCTGGTCATCCTCTGCCACGCCTACCGCCTCTGCATTTTGCAAGGACTCGTGCAATGTGTACTCTGGGGACAAGTCTCCCTCCAAACATTCGATGACCTCTTCTACACCTTTGCGCAGCGTTTCGAACGCGACCACGAACCAGTCTTCCCGGTCTTCGTAGCGGTTTTTTGAGAATCTTTTGTGAATGGCGCGTTCCACGAAACGGCAGTCTTGGCAGCGGCGAGTGTATACGATGATGGACTGATTGCTGTGGGTGTAGTACTTTTTAGCCCGGGACGTCATGTCGTCCGAACTGCCTACCTTGAACAACGTCGGCGTTTCGCGCACGATGTATATCGTGCTCCCGGAACTGTAGTTCATGGTGCGGCGTTTTCTGTTGTTGATTTGTCGCTCCAGCTCGGCGATTTTCGCGGAGGCATTGGCTACGTCACCGTTCAGCTGTTGCAGTGCGTGGTCGACCTTTTTGAAAGCCATCGCTTCCAGCTTCAAATAGTACTTACAGATGTCCCTCGATTTGCTGGTGCTGGCTACCATGGAAAAGTACCGGAAAGCGGCGGGCGTCAGCATGATGATTTCTCTGTTGTGTCCCCCACGCGTGTCTGCCGCACACGGCGATATGGTATAGTCGGTGTTGAGTTTCAGGTACTTCACCAACAGCCGTTTTGCGTGACCTTTCTGCGCAAACCCCACAATTCGATATACTTTTTCCAAGTCGACCACGAAGTCGCGGTCTGCGTCGTACCGCAGGTAGCTCTGGAAGCTGTCCAAAAACGTCTGCTGCTCCTCCGCGGAAAAGTTGTCGAGCGCAAAGGTGTCCATGATATGTTTCCGTGAGAGCATAATTCCTTTATATGCCGCCTATGTCGCTCACAGCGAGCTCACAAACTCCCAGCCCAGCTCCTCGCATATCTTCTTCCATATCTGGTCCTGGTGGAACAGTTTGTCCCTCGATTTCAGCAGAGGGAAGCACGGCAGGAACTCGTCGTGCCCCAGCAGCTGAATGCACTTGTGCAGGCAGTACCCGTAGCTCAGGAAGTTTTTTCGCGTGGCCGGCGCGTGCAAAAGGAAGGGATATTGTATCATTTTGAACATATTCCGGAGAGTATCCTCCAATTCTGGCGACATATGGGGAACTGGCTTGCCATTCAGGCGGTGTAAAATATAAGGTGCATGTTCATAGGCTTTGTGATGTCTAATTTTCTTGAGGATTTCGCGTATTTTGCGCACATTTACATCCATCATGTTGGTTATTTTTTGCTTTTTCAACTCGTGCAGGATGCTGTCGATGACGGACTCGTCGATGACGGTGGATTCCTTGCCCTGAATCTGGCTGAGCCACTCGTTGAAGTGGTTGACGCGCTTGTAGGCGTAGTGCGAGATTTCCTTGGGAGGTTCTTTGTAGGAAGGCTTGTCGTGGTCGACGAGCATGAACTCGAGCGCGGAGCACTCGTTGCAGATGGCGTGGCCGTCGCCGGGCATGAGCGTGCGGTCGGTGGATTTGCAGTGAGGACACACGGCGGGCACCACGGCGTTGGCGTTGGCCTCGTCAAAGTACGTGGGGTCGGTGGCGAACATATACTGGTCCAGCAGGGCCGCGCGGTTGCCCGCCGGGGGCGCGGGCGGTGACGGGGCGTCCGATACCGATGGTGATGCTGCGGTGTCGGCGGCAGCGGATGGCGCTTTCATCTTGAAAAACCGCAGGATGGAGGGCGTCCCCTCGTCGTGCGTGACCACGGAGCGGTGCGCGCCGCTCTTCTCCACGGCATCGTAGTACTGGAACAGCACCGAGCCCGCATCCATCATGTAGCGCAGCTCCTCCGCGTCGCCCACCTCCTCGTTCCGGCGCTTTTGCAGGTCGGCGATGTCATCTTTGACGCGGATGAGTTCTGACATCTGGTCGTCATCCAGATGCCCGTGGGAACGCCGGCGGTCCGTCAGCTCGTCCCGGCGGGAGGTGAGGCGCGCGATGGCTTCGTCCAGTTCCGCGCGCGTCTCCCGATGCCTCACGAATTGTTCCGTCTTGCGAGCGTGGCGGACGTCCACCGTGTTCTTTGCGGACATCGAATCATGTCCGAACCTTCGCGGACGGGGACTTAAGTACCGCGCCGCCGCCACATAAAGGTACCGACGGCCAGGACAACGTACAGCGCCAAAATGCCGTGCGGGGAGTGGCACGCGGCGTGGCAAGAACTGTTCGCCACAGCCGGTGCGGATGTCGAAACCGAGTTCCTGCCCCTGGAAGGCTCCCACTCCCGACGCGTGGCGGACGTCTGCATCAGCAGCCACAACACCGTCCTGGAACTCCAGCACAGCCTCATCTCCGGCGCCGAGGTGCGACGGCGCAACCACGATTACCGGCTGCACGGGCTGCGGCCGTACTGGCTCATCGACGGCAACGACGGCATCGATGTGTTCCCGCTGGGCGAAGATGACGTGCTGTTGGACTTCGCAGACATCTGGAAGTACAATAGCTTCTTGAGCGAGCCCGTGGTATTCGTGGAGCGGCAGTGCATCGTGTACGCCTTCCATCCCAGCCTGGTCAAATACGGCACCACCGTCGTGCGCGCGGGGACGCCGATCAGGGCGTTCGTGGATGCCGGGATTGCAGAGGGGCCGAACGCGGCGACGGCAGCAGGCCAGGAAGAACTGCCCCCGCCCCCGCCTCAGCACACACTGTACGTCCAGCAGGAGGGCGCGGGCAACGGCAAGACCTTTTCCGCGGTGCAGCGGTCCGCTAACGACCCCCGGTTCGCTCACAAGACGGTGTTTTTGTACCTCATCAAAACGCACCCAGCCAAGGAAGTGATCATGCAGGAGTTTGCCAACCAGCTCAAATGCAACCTGCTGGAAATCGAAGAAGCCACCGACCAGGTCGAGGGCGTGGGCAAGCAGTACAAGATCACGTTCCGGCGGGCCGACAACGGCGAGGAGGTCGTCATCCTCGCGGGGACCATCGATTCCTTCGTGTGGGCCCTCGGGCGCGGCGCCGACGTCACACCGGGCGTCAACATGTTCCAGGCCTACTGCCAGGCCATCGCCGGCGGGCACGCGGTCTACCACAACGCCTTTGGCAGCATCCGCTACGCCGGCACCTGCGTCCGCCTCAACCAGCGCTGCATCGTCATCGTCGACGAGGCGCAGGACCTGGGGCGGTGCTACCTGGACGCCCTGGCGGCCGTGGTGCGGAGGACCAACATCGACGTGCAGCTGGTGGGAGACAAGCTGCAGAGCATCTGGGGCTTCGACAACATGTTCGCGCAGGCCGCGGAGTTTGCGACGGGAGCAAACATCCACGTGGTCTTCAACGAGCCCAAGAACGTGTGCCGCCGCTTCCACACCTGGCAGCTGGCCGCAATGGTCAACGACGTCGTGCGGTTCCAGCAGTACGACGCCCCGCCCATCTCCGCCATATGCGATGGCGGGCCTCAGTGCAAGCATCGCCATGTTCATGAGGACCCGGCGCAGCGCGTGGAAGTCGTGCTGCAGCCCAGCATGCGCAACCGGGGGGCCAAGCAGGCCTTCATCGACGGCATCCTGCGGCACATGGACGCGCTCGTGGACGCTCACGGCTACGTCCCGGAGAGCTTCATGTTCGTGTTCCCGTTCATGAAGGGCAACGAGATGGCCGTGGCGCTGGTGGAGATGCTGCAGGAGTACTGGGAAGCCAAGTTCAAAGACCCCGGCTACCGCCGCGACGTGCTGGATGCCCACCCGTACTGGCGCACCGACGATGCGCGGGCCGACGTGTTCCGGCTGTACGCCTACCTGCACCGCTCCGAGGAGGGCCGGCCCATCGACATGACCGTGTCGGAGCGCGCCACGCGCCTGGTCAGCATCCATTCCGCCAAGGGCGACGGCCGCGAGCGCGTCTACGTGCTGAACCTGCGTCAGAGCGCCCTGGAACGATTCACCGACGGCGAGACGAACGGACAATACGAATCGCTGCTGCACGTGGCGCTGACGCGGGCGAAGGAAGGCATCGTCGTGGGCGTTTGCGATGCCGATGATGATATCGGGCGTCGCTTCGCCAAGTACATGGCAGGCAGTGGCTCCCTGCTGCAGTGCGCCAGCCTGTACGCCGGCAGCTCCACCGTTTCCGCCCAACGTCTGTCGGGAGCTTCGCTCCCCAAGGGAGAAGATTGGCCGCAGCGCCTGCACGCTGCCTACTTCGCCGAAGTCGACCCTGGTCGCAGCGAAACCAAGGAGGAAGCTCGCGACGACTGTGACTGCGACTCGACGCACGCGCACGTCATGCGGTACAACCTCCTCGTCAGCGCCAACCAGTACGTCACGACGGCGACGGGCGTGCCTCCCACGGCCAACGCGGGCATCGTCGCCAACCTCATGAAGGTCGCCCGCGCCGGGGTGGTGTCCTGCAACGCCCGGAGGTACCGCGAAGCGCTGGACGAGATTTCCGAAGGGCTCAGGAGCAAGGACTCGCAACAGCCATCTGCGAACCTCATGCCCACCCTGCGATTCGGCCACGACTCCTCGGGCGCTTACGCAAAGTACCACGACCGCCTCGTGGAGACCCTGGAAGACGTGCAGAAAGCCCTGCGTGCCTCGCTGCCGTACCGCCTGCCAGATTTCGGACCCCTGCAGACGTGCATGGTCGTCCACGCCATGGAGGTCCTGGACAACGGCGCCTACGCCAACTTTCCCGCCATGGACTTGTACGAAATCCTGCACAGCTTCGAGAGCACCTCGGGACGAGCATCGCTCGCCCCTTCGCACAGCCTGGCGCAGCGGGTCGGCCGACAGTTTGCGCGCGCTATGAAGAACCTCTCCGGTCCCGCAAATGCCGTTGGCATAAGCGAGTTCCTGCCCTCCTACCCCGTCGCGTACTACGGCAACACCGACGATTTCAAGATTTTCACCAGCATCCCCCTGGTCGCCGTGGCTCCCGAAGACGTCGTCCTGTTCTACACGCGCCCTTCCGTCAACCAGCTCAACCGTCAGGACGTCCTCATGGCCGTGCTGTGGGACACGTTCATCGTCAAGAATACCGGCGAAGGCATCGGAAAAGACAAGCGTCCGCACAAGCGCTTCGGAGGAAAACGCGTCCACGCCTGCGTCATCACGCTGGACGATGCCGAACCCATGTGGCTGCGGCTGTTGGACGACACTGCTTCGGGAGGGAGCGACCGCCTCTTCCGCGAGTATGCGGTGCGCGTCATGTTCGAAGAGCAGCGCCCTCGCGCGCTGTGGAGCATGTTCGAGAAGGAGTTGGCCGCTCATGGGGGCGACCTTCCTCGCACCTTCAAGGCCGTGTGCGAGCAGCTGGACAAGAACCCGTACGCGCGGACGCTGTTTGAGCGGGCGCAGAAAGCAACCAGCGCTTTAGATGAGCGCGTGCTCACGGAATACATCGAAGACGACCTGCGCATGTGGTTGGACATCGACGACGACAACGACCGACCAGTTTGAACGCCTGCAAGCAACGCGAGGCTGGTTTAGAGCGGTATTTTCCGGTATATAAAGGATTTTGTGAAATGTACATGTCAACATGAAGAATCGTATCATCCCGTACACGTGCATCAGCTGTAATTTTCAGTCCAGGGACAAGAAGGACATGCGCCGTCACCTGTATGAGCGAAAAACTCCGTGTCCAATGACCATGAACAACATCGAGCTCACGGACGACATCAAAGAGTACATTTTGAAGAATCGAGTGTACCACGCCGACGACAAGAAACTCCGTCAGCACAAAGGAGGAATCCGTGCATCAGTGCGGTATGCGCTGTGGAATCGAGACTTCGGCGAAACAAGCGGTGTGGGACAGTGTGCGTGCTGCAACCGAGTCATCACCCAGCAGACGTTTCACGCGGGTCACGTGGTCGCCAAAGTCAACAACGGACCGGACGCGCTGTCCAACCTGGTGCCATTGTGTGCAGCGTGCAATATGAGCATGGGAACGACAAACTTTCACGAGTTTCGCGAAGCTTATTTTCCGCAAACAGATGGAGTGCAGTGACGTGTGAGAAACACGATCGCAGCGAGGCGTGGTGCGAGGACGCCTTCGTCGTGTATAATTGGTGGAAGGGCCTACTGCTCCGACTTGTTGCAGAAGCCTGAGGTGCAGGCCATTCTTGCCAAACACGACGATGTCATGCAGAAATCGATGTCTCGCACTGGTACATACAGAAGGGCCAGCCGTTATAGATGCGTATGGAAGGACGCAAAGGCTGACGTAGAAGTGGAGGTGTCGTGTCGTCACATCATGACGCGCAGCAGAAAGGACGGCGAACAGCTGCTGAGCGTCGTAGGGCGGTACTGCGATCCCGCGGCGCTGCAGAGCCTGCGGCTGACCAGTCTCGCGCTGCACAACGCACTGTCCCCCGTCCGCGTGGAAGTGAAAGGGGACGCGCAACTGAAGCGCTTCGCTGTCGCCGTGTGCAGCCGCGATTCGCGTCTGAAGCGTGATGCCCTGCGTCATCTCACGCTGTCCAGCTGCAACATTGGAAGCGTGGTCGTGGCCTCGCTGCTGGTGATAGCGCGGCGGTTGCCAACCTGGGCGCCGCAGCTGCTGTCGGTCACGCTGGACATCAAGCAGGACGGCGCGTGTCTCACCCACGAACCATACTTCCTGCGAGAGGCCGTATCCGCCCTGCGTTCGCGCGTCAACAAGCTGAGCCTGCGACTGGTGGACATGGATGACGAGCTGGAGAGTCTGTGCGGCTACGCGGACGAGCTGACGATGGTGTCTCCACGAACGCTCATCCTCATCACGGACCCGCTTCCGCGGCTCAAGCGCCTGATCATCGAAACAGACAAAGGCCACCGCGGTGTGGCGTGTCGCACGCTGACCGCGTTGGAGGAGTTTCGGCTGGCATCCTCTGATGACTACCAGTTCCGCACCCTGAACTTTATCCCCGACGGCATCAAGAAGCTGACGCTGCCGTGGAGCTGGCTGCAGACCGACGCCGGAGACGCGCTGCTGGCCCGCTGCAACGCCCTGGAGGAGCTGGTGGTTTACGGGGCCGACGATATCCTCCGCGTCGACAAGCTGGACGGGCTCATGCAGCACGGCGAGTGCCGCGTCAAGTTCGAGGCCACAGACGGTGCGTTCATCAACGTTTGCAGTGACGCTTCCTGGCGGTTCCTCGAGAAGATGCAACACCGATTACACCTGGAGGACATCGAGTTGTACGTCTACGTCGAAGACGCACCTCCGAGAGGCGTCGTGTTGACAGTCCCGCGTCGTGCCAAGGTCTACTGCAGGAGCGGCGGTGTACCGATGACTTCTACCATGCGCGCCTTCATGGTGCGGTGGCTGCGGCGCGTGGCTCCCCACCTGGATACGCTCGAGCTGATGGTGCAGTACGGCGAAGAGTTCGTTCCGACAACGAGCGGCAACGCTGAGTGGGAACAAGTCCTTCGAACGGCAGAAGCCCAGGAGCTGCGCGCGGCGGAGGAGCAGCTGCGCACGGGACTCGGCGCGCCTTGGCCATCCCAGCGGCTGGTGTTGCATCTGGACAAGCAGACGGCCGACATGGCGCTGCTGTTCCCCATGACCCCCACCGTGGTCATCGGGCGCACTTTCCTGCCGCCGTCCAATCTGGCCATCGCAGCTCCCGGCCTTCGGACCTTGGAAGGAATGCCCCACATGCTGGCACGCGCCATCGACAGCGGCCTGGGAGGCATCACGTGCATGCGCATCATCGATCCGGGCAGTGCAACCCGCATCGGAGTGGCGGGTGTTGTGGCGGCCCTCGAGAAGACGCACGGCCGTCTTCAGAAGCTGCAGCTGGTGCGCAACGGCCGAGGGGAGGCGTGGTGGGACGACGAAGACGTAGAGGACATCGAGGACGGCGGTGTGGTGTTGTCTGTAGAAGTTGTGTAGTGAATCCGGATTTTGTCACAGTTTATTTCATGAAACACATGCCTCTTGGACTTGGCTCGAGCGTAGCTCGCACTCCTCGTCGCTTGGACCTCGACCGCACGGGGGATGTCATTTCGCCTGCGCAGCTGGTGAAAACGTACGGTAAATCTTTCGATGTCCTGTTCCGCAAGCAGCGCGTACCCTTCGTCGTGAAGACCAAACGCATGCCGCCGAAAGGTCTTCGCAAAGACGAACGTATCGTCTACCACATCTCCATCGACTACGTGACGACCCAGGTCATGACGTACAACACGCTGCAGATGACCATCGACGACGAAAAAGACGCAGACCTGGAAGCGCACATCGACTACGTCAATCGTAACGACGAACACAAGCTGTCCGGTGCGTTTGTCGTGGAACTCGCCTTGGCATTGCTGAAACACATCGGCGTCACCCGCGTGACCCTGTACGATGCAGCGACGGTCACGATGACAGGCAAAGAAGATTGCGTGTCTTTCGAGCTCACTCCCTACCTCTTGCTCAAGAAAGGCACCACATTTTACGGCAAGTGGGGATTCATGCCCACCAACGATTGGAGCGTGGCCTACGAGACCGACGGCCAGATGGCGCGGCGGCTGTGCGCATTGACCGCGCGACTGCAGGCGACGAAAATCGCCAGCGTGCTGCGCATCATCGCGCGTCTCTTGGTCTTGTTACGCAGCTTGTCGTCAAACAAGACCAAGACGCTCGTCACCTACGACATCGTGCAGGACTATGAAACCGGCGTGCGTGCGGTCCAACGGTACGAAGACGACTACCGCAGCGAAGAGGCTCTCAAACGCTTCCACGACGGATGGAAGGCCACCTACGATGTGCTTCGCGAGTTCGAATCCGTCACCGTGACCGAAATGATGGCATCGTGTTCGTGCCGGGAGTACAACGCGCTCCTGCGGTTTTTCCGTGAGTTTCCTGGCGTCATCGAAGTCCGCAAAGGCAATTCGCGCATCTGCAACAAGTACAACGCCGTGTTCCACGAATGGCATCAAATCGCGCGCGGGTCCTCGTATGCGCGAGACATGGACCACCCCAGGACGGGTACGTGCACCAGCACCGCCGGAGGAAAATGATTCATTCGATGTTCAGCCCGTTCAGCTCGCGCATCAGGCGGCGCTGGCAGACCGGATGGTGCGGCCGCGCCACCACGAAGCGCCAGCGCGCCTGGATGAGACGCGCGGCGCGGCTGCGGGCGCGGTGACGCCGCCATCCGCGCTGCACGGAGCGTGCCGCCGCCAGCACCCGCAGCCAGGCGCACCCCAGGTGAGCGATGACGTCCCACTGGACGTCCTGGATGCCGTTCTGTCGGAGCGCGAGCAGGTCCTCTTCCGGACACGAGGAGGTGGTCACGTACGAGTGGTTCAGCAGCACGAGGTCCGGCACGTCGCGCTCCGACATCATATACATGCTGTTGATGGCCCGCAGGGCGCCGGCGAGACGCGGCCGGTGCCAGCACCGCGAAGTATCCGAGCTGGGCATGCCGGCTATCTGGGACTGGCTGACCAACATGGTGGTCAGGAACGGCGTCATGTCGGAGGACGCTACCTGGATGGCGGTCATGGTGTGCCGGTTGTAGATGAAGACGTGGTCCGACGCCAGAATCTTGGGGTGGCGCAGGACCCAATCGCAGAGCGCCTGCCAACACGGCGGCGAGACGGTCGCCGCTTTCGGCAGCTGCTGCACGCGACGCTGGGCGTAGCGAATGTGCTCCATGATGGCGAAAGTGGTACCTCAGTGGAGGGGATTTGGATTGGATGAAAATGAAAATCGTTTTTTTCACGGACACCACAAAGACGGTGATGCAGCTTGTCTCTGACAACTATTCGTTCTGGGCCAGCATGGACCACGAAACGTGGGAAGACTCGGTGGACGTCATGGTGGGAAATCCGCGCGGCCGGCCGAAACCGTGCATCGTAATGTCGGTCTACGACCACGAAATCGTGCTGCAGGAGCTTTGCGAGTCAACCGTACCGGCCTCGGGTGCGCGTTTCTCATGAAGCTCAGTGAAGCACCGGTGGCTACGCGAGTGGCTCCTCGCACGGAATCGTGATGACGTGATGCATGCACTTCCCACCAGCCTTGTCCGGGACGTAGTAGACCGCATGAAGGGCTTCGCGAGTCCCTTCTTCGCAATGAGTCGACAGCAGCGCCCGGAACACGTCGCGCCGCGTCACCGCGCATCCATCCGCCGCACGGACCTCTCGCGTCGTTCCATCGCTCGTGCGGACCTCGATGGCCGCGCGCGTGGAGATGGGCTCGTCGGCATCTTCGATGAGCGATTCCGCTTCCGGTCGCAAGGAGATGCCAGGAACTGCGTGCTTGACAAAGAAATACACCCGCCCGTTCGTTTCCATGCTCTTTCCTTCCGGTTGCGTTCCGTGAGCGGTACAGCGTTTATGTGCAATTTGAAAGCCGTCCCCCATGGATGCAACAGGCATCAAAAGCAAGGTCGCGGTTTACGTCGACGACCAAGGTGGACATTGGTACGATGCCCGGGACGTGCAGGGCACCGACCGCATGACCGATGTCCAGCGCCAGCAAGTATACCGAATCATCGATGACGTCGTACGCGTGGAACGCTCGTGCTTGCGCAACCGTCGCGCGCCCGTGAAGGCTTCCGTTTCCATCAGCAATCCCAATCCCAAACTGCTGCTGTGCGTCTCCCTGGTCATTCGCAGACAAAATTGAAACCGTACTCACACCGAATGCACGGAGATGTCGTCGGAGTTCACCGAGTCCACAGAGTGCACCGAGATGTCGTCGGAGTTCACCGAGTCCACCGAGTGCACCGAGATGTCGTCGGAGTCCACTTCCAAGGAGTCATCGTCCCCGTACACGCACTCCACGGGCGTCTCGTCGGCCGGGTCGATGCCCTGGATGCGCTGGGCTTCCTTCGCCGTGAAGTCCGCGGGCGCGCGGGCGGCCGGAGCGATGTCCACGCCGCGAGGCTCGTCGTCGTCTTCCTCTTCGTAGATGGGGTACTGACCGGGGAACACCTGGCCCGCCTCCACCTGCTCCTCGGTGACCTCCCGCATCACGCCTCCCTTGCGCATCTCCGCGGCGAGGATGCGGTCCTCGGTGTGGTCCTTGACGTACACCATGTACAGCTGGGCGTCCGACCGCACCCCGCGGCGCCAGAAGCGGTGCCCCAGCTGGTACAGGTCGATGGTGCGGTAGGTGGGGCTCACGAAGCAGATGCGCGGAAAGTCGCCGTGCGTGTCGTGCAGGCCGATGCCCGTAGACAGCACCAGCGTGTTGCCGACGACCAGCCGGTGGCGGTCATCGTGCGTCTGGAACTTGTCCAGTGCGATGCGCCTGTCCTTGATGTGCACGTCTCCGCGCAGCACCAGCGGCTCGTACGCCCCCAGCTGCACCACCAGCCGGTCGATGGTGTCCAGGCAGTTCACCGCCACCACCACCTTGACCGTGGGATGCCCTCTCAGCGTGAGGTCCGCCAGGCGCGCCAGCAGGTTCAGCTTGCCCTTCTCGATCTGGCACAGCGCCGCGCCCAGCTGGCCCACCAGGTTGCGGTTGCCGCCCTGGCCCCGGAGGAACCGGCCGCCCACGGCCTTCTGCAGCGCCTCGATGCCCGCGTCCAGCTCGTCCAGGTCATCGTCGTCGTGCGCCACGAAGTGGCCGTTGAACTTGTACAGCGTGTGCGGAATGCCCGGATTGGGCATCACGTGGCTCATCGCAGGCTTGATGACATCCTGGAACAGCCGGTACACCAGCGTCTCGCATGCGCCCGGCGAGTTCAGGACCCGCCCGTTGACGATGCCCTGCGTGGCGGCGGCGTCCAGCCTCCGGCAGTAGGCGATGATGTCGCTGACGCCCAGCCGCTCCTTGTTGTACATCAGGTAGTCGTGGCGCGTCACGTTGAGCAGCATCAGCAGGTTGGTGCACTGGTGCTCACGGTCCACCGGGCTGCCGGACAGCAGCAGCACGCGGCTGCGGCCTCCTCGCACAAAGCGCTCCTCGATGATGTCCACGATGGCGCGAGCGGCCTTGGCGCGCTGCGACTCGACATTCTTCAGGTGTTGAATCTCGTCGAAGACGAACAGCAACCCCTCGTCCGCGTGCTGCTTCAGCAGCGGCGTGGCGGCAAAGTACGTGACCTCGCGCACCCGGTCGTTGTCCAGCACCTGCTCGACGTCCGTCCGCGTCAGGTAGCCGTGCTTGAGCTCGGTCTTCCCCTTCTTGCCGGACAGAGAGTCGTAGGTGTACAGCTTGGCGTGACGGATGTCGTGGTCGTGCAGCACCTTTTCCCACGCAGGCAGCACCGTCAGCGGCGCCACCACCATGAGGTGCCGGAATCCGCGCTTCAGGAACACGCCCGTGCCCGCAAAGGTCTTCCCGGACCCCATGACCGAGGTGTCAAACGCATAATGGGAGCGGTCCAGGATGCCGTCCAGCGCATCCACGTGCGCGGCCTGGCTGGGGTACAGCCGTATGGTGCGCGACATCGTGAGAACTGTGCGGTATCTGTATTCAAACCAGCTGGGCAAATGTGTTTTTTTCGTCAGGGTTTGTTGTGTTTTCCCGCGGGCCCACGAAAATCCAGGGACAAATCACAACCATGTCCGGCTCGAGAAAGGTCGTCGTGCTGTCCGGCTACTACGACCCCATCCACCACGGCCACCTCGAGAGCATGTCGCTGGCCAGGGAGTTTGCGGGGCCCGATGGGTTTGTTTACGTGATTGTCAATAACGACCACCAGGCATGTCTGAAAAAGGGGCGGCCGTTCATGCCGCTGAAAGACCGTCTCGCCATCGTGGATGCCATCCGGTACGTGGACCGCGCGGTCGCCTCGGTGGACGACGACCGGACCGTGTGCCAAACCATCCGGATGCTGTGCGAAGCTCGCGACCCCAAGCCCACGCACTTTGCAAACGGAGGGGACGTCGTGGCGGGGGGATCGCCCGAAGACGGCGTCTGCCAGGAGTTTGGCATCGAGATGGTCTTTGGATTGGGAGACAAAGTGCAGTCGTCCAGCTGGATCCTGGCAGCGTCCCGCGAGCATCAAAAGAAGTGACTCGCATGTCCTTTGAACACTGCGCCCGTCTACATCTATTTCCTCGCACGCTTGTTCAGCTCGTGCGTAGCGTTGTACAACAGACTGTCGAGCTGACTTCGGCGCACTTTGATGATTCCCGCCTCCATCTCTCTTCCAAATGCTTTGACTTCCCTGACTCGACTGAGTGGTATGCCTGACATTGTCGACTGGATTCTGTCATAGTGACTGTGCAAATCGTTCTGAGCGTCTTCGATGAGTTCCGCGTAGACTTTCGTTTTCAGCAGCTTCTCCCATGACTGTGCTCTCGTCCACACGTCTACGCACGGTGATTTCAGATTCGTGCACATGATGTTGTGGTTTTCGGGGTAGTCGGCATTGAAGTGCTTCAACAAGATGATGTCGAGCACCGCTTTCTTCGTTCTGGGGAGTAACCGTGTCATGGTGGCCTCTGCGGCGTAGTCCCTGCTCTCGTGGCCAAAGGGCCGAAGGACGAAGTGGTTGTGTATGACAATGGTGTTTTGACTCCCGGTCACGACATTGATGGTGTTGGCGGTGTTGTCACACACCGTTACAACTTGGGATGACGACGTGTCGGTGTTGGTGGGTCCCACCGGCTGTGGGTCGTTTCGCTTTGTGCATCGCGCTTTGTGGTGACACAGGCCGCTGCTGCACTTGAACCGTTTGCTGCAATACGGACATGAAAACGCCATGTTGGAATCATCGCGATGGGTGAGCTCGTGCAACAAGTCACCAACGCTTCGAGCAGAAAACGAACAAGGGCATGTCTTGTTCTTCCGCAGATGAGCCACGAGATTGCATTTCACTGTCGTGGTGTAGTGACAACGCTCGCAGACGAATGTCGCCATGGCATATTGGACGGGTCCCATTGTTTCAAGCTTTGTATTCATTCATAAATTGTCAGTGGGACCATTGACTCCTTATGAAAATGGGGAGACAATTACGTCAACTGCCAGACAAACCATCTCAAACCTGCAGGTCGGGGTCCTCGATCGTACGCGCGGAAATGGGTGTTGTTCCGTCGGCTGAAAACTGGATGCCGCTCATGTGGGGTGTCTGCCGGCGCCGCTCGGCCATCCTGCGGTACAGGTTTTCAAACATGTGTCGCAACAACTCTTTGACCTCCGTGTTGCGTGCGAGTTCCTCATCTTCGTCGAGAGCTTCTTGGACTTTCTCCATAGGCGCGCTGAGGACCTCGTTCATGATCGGTGTGTGCGAATCGACTTCGCCTCGGATATTGTCGAGTCCCACCGTCAAGTGGACGACAGGCCATCCAGGGTACGCGAAACGCACCGCTATGGGATCGGGAGGAGTGGGGTCTTTGCCGAACTCATCAATCCATCCGTCTACGAAACCGTAGCAGGACTTCAAGTACGTGCTAAGGTGCTCTCGCATCACGGGATTCACGTTTGGGTCGTCCCTGTAGAGCTCCGTTGATGCATCTTCAGTGCTATGCTTTGATGAAGCATCTGCTTTCCGTCTTGCGCGTTGTCGAATTGTCGATGCCATGGTCGTGTCTGCTGGATGTCAACGACGCACCGCCTATTTATGTGTGCTACTAAAGCCTCATCCCTCC
>JACCDW011438789.1_pt1 | contig 17286 bp, 15 predicted proteins | sample 7449781 | NCBI WGS metagenome assembly JACCDW01 (sample SAMN15323449, study PRJNA562643) | freshwater metagenome | isolation source: river surface water | place: USA:Blue River Watershed | collected 2017-08-18
ATCCCTAGGCTTTAAACAATCTGGCAAAGATTGTTTGTTTAAATATAAAAATCCTCAGTAAAGGTGAAGAGAGCCTCAATATATGGCTCACCGGTAATACCAACTAAATGTGCATTAGGTGGGGCACTCATTGGCTCAACACAAATACCACTCTCATCCTCGGTATAGATGTGCCAGTAAGGAGCATCAGATTCAATTCGCATTCTTGCCGCCCCTTTCCAAACAATCTCTGCAACACCTGAAACCTCAGTAAAAGTATCATCTAGTGGTTTTTCCATATCAGATTGTGTTGGACGTGCGCTCTTACCACTTGGCACAAAATCATTATCTCGGTGCAGGATTTGATTTGCTGCAAAAGATAACTCTGCTGTTTCTCCCTTGCCAATTTCTCTGGCAATCCATGGATGAAAACCAAGTGAGAATGGCAGATCACAACCATTATCTTCATACTCAAGTGACCAACGAAGAGCCTCATCTAATATTTCATAACTTTGAATAACCTGTGCTCCACCATATGGATCTGGCAGCTCAAGCAACTGTTTACCACCACCTAGATCTTGCCAAGATGAGAAAAAGCCAAAGCCATGGATGGCATGAGGTGGCATAAATGTTGTTGGCAGTTGAAACTCATCTCCCTTACTGTTTGTAATCAAGCCATCTTTGATTCTTCCCGCCCATGGCGCCATCGCATACCAACCCCAACGCAAGACATCTCCTGCAAATGGAGTAACAAACTCCATATCCCGCCATTGCAATGATGCAAGACGAGCTCCTTGATCTAAATCAATTGCAATTGAGATTTGATCCCCATCAATATTTAACATTTAATTATTTCTCATCTCTGATCAAGCTCTGCCTGTGTTGGTGGATTAGCACCTGCTCTTGAGATTGTAATGGCAGCAGCCTCTGCTGCTCGGTTTAAAGTATCGGTAAGTAATTGCGCGCTTAACTTTTCTAAACCATTCTGAATAATCGCCTCAACCAATATCGCACCTATTGTGTCACCTGCACCAACGGTGTCGACCACCTTGGTTTTCACAGCCTCAACTGCAATCTTTTCATCCTTTGTAATCGCCACAATCCCTCCATCTCCTAAGGTCACCACAACAAGCTTTACACCCATGCCAATAAACTCATTTGCCACATCATCTACAGATTCACCTGGATATAACCAATTTAAATCATCAAGTGATAACTTCACAACACTAGAAAGAGATACCCATCTTAAAACCTGCTTTAAATACAGATTTCTATCTGCAATCACAGAGGGCCTGATATTTGGATCATAAACAATTGGCACACTCTGTTTAAAGGAAGTCACCCATTGATGCAAGGTGGAGGCGCAGGGCTCAATTGCGCAGACAAGTGTGCCAATGTGTAATAAGGATGGGGCTAACTTATGGGCATCTGGCAACTGATCTAATTGGTAATCAAAGGTTGAAGTCTCATCAATTAAAAATTGATATGAAGCAACCCCTTCCTTATCTAATGTGACTGTCGCTGTGCAGGTTGGTTTGCTTGAGTAATTAACAAAATCTAGTAAAACACCAGCTTTCTCTAAATACTGCTTGCAATCTTTTCCATAAGGATCAGTTGATATGCCATTTATAAATTGAGCTTTTATTCCAAGCTTTGAAAGTGCAACTGCGGTATTGGCTGGGCCTCCGCCAACAACAGCTTTTTGTTTATCACCATCTGGCAGAAGATCAATTAAAACCTCACCTACCACCCAAACTTGGTTCAAAGTGTTTCACCCTTGCGGGCTAAAAACTCTGTTAATACCTCAACACCAAGTAGGTGATCATCAACTTGGGGTAATCCAGAGATTATTAATACTCCTTGATAACCACCATCCTTTGTTATCAATGGCAGGCCGCCCCCATGGATTGCATGGGTCTCATCCATAAGATTATTTTCCTTATGCCAATCAATTCCATTTTCTTCTGCTAAAACTCTTTCAAAGATTGTTGAATGTTTTTTCAGATTAACAACTCTTGCCTTTCTGCCAATCCACCAATCATTCTCTGGTGTGCTGCCGGTTAAGGATGCGTGATAAACAATCCAATCTCCAATTCGAACCTCAACAGCAATTGGCAGTTTTCTATCTGTGCCAAGGGAAGTTGCAATCTGGCCAATCTCAATTGCATCTGTATTGGTCAAAGATGGCAGGATCAATACCTGCTCCTCTTGCAGAAGCTGCTTGGATGTAAAGCCGCCGGTGGTTTTACTCTCACTCATAGATGCACCTTAAAGGATCAAAGGGCTTAATTCCCAGCAACCTAATTTACTTTTATCTTTTACTACTTTCCTTCACAGTAAGTATTGGTAGCCTGCACCATATGAGAAGGAAAAGCCTTACTTTAGCGCTGGTATTTGCACTTCTTTCAACTGGTTTTTCAGCAGCGCAATCCGCCACTCCTAAGTGTTTATTCGGCGGGCAGATTCGAATAATCTCTGGCCAAAAATCAGCCTGCCAGGTGGTAAACAATGTTACAAACTGGGTCTCCTTTAAAAAGCGAGCTGAAAATAAGTTAACTGCATATGAGAAAACAAAGCTAAAGGCTTATAAAGAGATTAGAAATGCAGCAGCGGGTAAATCTATAAAAAACATAGAGTTAAAGTATGAATTGAGTAGCCACCTGCCAGCCGAGATAAAAACTGAGTATGTTAAGCAAACAGAGAATGCCAGCAAGCTATATGACCAATTTTTTACTAGACCTGTAGTTGTTAATAATTACTTTCAAACTGAAAAAGATGCGCAGTTTATAAAAAATCACCCAATTATCAGCCGAGATGCTGATTCTTTTGAACGATTTTATAAAGCTTGGCCAGCAGGAAAAGAGATTCATCACACCTCCGGTCTCGCAGCTTGGTTTTTCAATCACCAAGGAAAATCTGAGGGACATACTGGAGTGCTAGTTGCAAGCACTGCTTCAAAGGCAAAACTCTCACTGTATTCACAACAAGTAGTTGCCCATGAGTACTTTCATGTGGTGCAGGATTTTTATAAGCAATCTCGTGATGAAGTCGGCTACGAGTATCCAAAGGGTTACGACAAGTACTATCCACCAATATTTAGAGAGGGCTCTGCCAACACAATTGCGACTGCAATCTCAATGGATAGCTTTGAAGATTACTTATTGTTTTATCAAATCTTCTTGTCTGAAAATAAAGGTATTCATGCACCAAAGATTTTTGCCCGAATTAATAATGTGCCAAACACCATTGATCTGTTAAAAGATATCCAGTCGCGCGAGAATAATCCAGATGCTCATTGGACTGCTTACCCAGTTGGCGCTTTAGTTTTTGAGTGGGTAATTGCCGAGTATGGATTTGCTGGCTATAAGAAGTTGATTGAGAACCAATTAATTGGGGACTCCTTTGAAGATAATCTAAAAGCCTCACTTGGCTTGAGCCTCGATCAGCTCTATAAGGCATCTGCCCCTCATGTGCTGGCTGGCTTTGCGGCAGCAAAGGGATCAACCAGGTAGAGCAGGTGAATTGGCGGGGATTTTTTCCGATACGCTACCGTCTGCAATTGAATATGTAGTAAATACCTATATATATGTATAGGAAATTGGGGCCTTTAGCTCAGTCGGTAGAGCAACGGACTTTTAATCCGTGGGTCGTCGGTTCGATCCCGACAGGGCCCACCAACTTATCTATTGATTCCAAGTTTGGAAAAATCAATTTGTTTCATGGGATTACTATTTCTTGTTTTCTAGAAAAAAATTTGCATAGATACATCGACAACTACCCAACGATTTCACCTTCTAATCCCAGTGTATTCATAGGGTTTTAGGCTGGAAAATGCTTTTGAAAGATGGGCCTGGGTGCTAGGGTTTGCTTTATCAACGAGAGGAAATTATGCGCCGAACGATCGCAGTACTTATCGCCAGCAGTTTGATCTCTATTTTTGCCGTACCAGCCCCTGCATCAGCCCTTGAGAGTGGTCAATCCTGCACCAAGAAGAATCAGGTTAAGAAGGTTAAGTACTCAGGAGAGACTTACACATATAAGTGTGTAAAGAACCCTATGTATAAGAAAACTAGACTTACCTGGACCCTTGAAGAGTGTCTACTGGCCATTACCGCTTACAAGCAGTTTGGCGATGCAACCTCAAAGGATCTGCGCGATATAGCCTGCCAAGCTGGTATCTAGCACTTAAATTGGCGTAAAGGGCGTTAGCTCACCCCTAGGAGGCTTAACTGCCCTTTATTCTTGGAAAAGTTTTAGTTCATGCTCAATAACATTTTTGGCTAAACCTGTATATGTAAGTCCGTTGCCTTAGGCACCCGGAATAGTGAAAATACTATATGTCCGATTTGTCCGATCACCGCAACATTCACCCGCAAAGTGCGTAGTAGGGGTTGAGGGCAGCGACGGCTGAACTTTCAAGATAACCGGTTAATTAAGAGGTAGTTAAAGTGGCACTTAAGAAGAGTAAGCAGGCAGGTCTGCAAGTTTGGACTGTTGCCCAACTCAGTGCTTTCTATACAGAAAACCGCCAAGAACTACTTACCCACGCCAATCGCGTATTAAAAGATTTATCAAAGGCTGAAGAGGTAACTCAAGATGCTTTGATTAAATTTATGTTGGCAGCACCAGAGCTTGAGTCTGAAGCTCATGCAATCGCCTACCTGCACCGCACAATTGAAAACCTATGTATTGATTTATTTCGTGCAGAGGGAAGACGCCCTAATTTAGTTTTAATAGATGATGCCCAGGCTGAGGTAGATGCTAGCTGGCAGATGAGTGGCGATCACTCAGCAGCAATCTCAGCGGCTGAGGATGCAGCAATTATCCGCCAAGCACTCTCATTGCTTTCACCAGCTGAAAGAGCTGCATTAGTGATGTGGGAGGTTGAGGGACGCTCAACTAAAGAGATCGCTGCAGAGCTTGGAATCAAAGAGAGCACAGTTCGTCACACCGTTTCCCGTGCCCGTCTTTCACTTCGTAGAGTTCTTACCGAGGTTGTTATTGATCAAAAGCGCGGTTTAACTGCGATGGATATGTTATCGACCTCTTATAAAAAAGCAGCAATTGTTGCCAAGAAGTCATCTAAAGCAGCGCTTTCATTGATGATTGTTCTATCTGCATTTCTTGGCTTTAACTCATTAACCGGCAATGAATCAAATATCAATTCATTGACATCTGTTGTTTCAGTTCCAGCAACACCAAAATCACCTGCTGCGACCGAACCAAGCCTTACTGATAGTGATGAAAATAGTAATGATGCTGAGGTTGTAAATGAAGTAAACACATTAGGTGTAACACTGTCATCAACATTGCGTCAGATTGCATACACACGTATTGCCAATACCTCTGCCTACCAAGATGTTGCTGGATTTGATGTGGCAAGAGCAACTAGCTTTGGATCTTCTAAAGGTATTAATGGTCAGCAAGAGTTGGTTGGATTAGTAAATCAAAAACCAAACTCCTCTGTATTTTCTATTTCCAGAAGTGACTCCAGTATTTTCATTGAGCAGGGCACATCATTGGTCGATGGAAATGTTCAACTTTCCCTCTACCCATTCATTTTGGCTGGCAATACCATCATCACCCCTGAGGTTTTAAGTGTCTCAACCTCGCAGACACGGCTAGAGGATGGCAATTATCGCCTTCTTGCTCAGGCTATAATTAAGCCTACAGCTGCCACCGTTGAGCTGCCTTCACAGATCACTGCGGAGCTGATCATAAGCTCTGATGGATCTAGGGTGATTGCAGAGTCTGTCCAACTATTTTTCACAACTAAAAATGAAGAGGTAGTTCTATGAAGGATTACCTAAAACTAAGAATTCCCTACCGCGTCCGGATACACGGCGGGGGATGTGATGCGTCAGCACGTGCGACTCATCACGCTGGTAAAGAAGACCGACTTATTACAAATAAGTCTGCCTTTTCTATCAAAGCCGAATTAGGGATCGTCCCTATCTCGACTATCGAAAGGAAACAAATGTCTACAAAGACAAATTTCAAGCGCATTGCAGTTGTTGCAGTGGCATCGCTTGGGCTAGGTGTTCTTACATCTGTAGCTCCAGCTAATGCAGGCTTAACTGCTGCATCAACAGCTACACAACCATGGGCTGTTACTGCTGCATATGCGTCAAGTGCTAACTCTGCAACTCAGGTTGTTGGTGGAACTGTAACTTTGACTTACTCAGAGACAGTTGATACCGCAGCCTCTGCCGCAGTAATTATTGGTAACATAACTTCGACAGGTGTTGGACAAATTACAGGCGGAACAGATTCTACTGATGATAATTCTCAGGTAGTGATTAAAGCTCTTGGCACCACAGGTGAGACTGCAGTATTCCCAAATCAGGGATTCTCTCGCGTTACAGTTAATGGTAACGGCGCTGCTGCTGTAGTTGTTTATACAGTAACAGTATCGTCTTCAACTGCTGGTACTCAGACTTTGACTGCTACCATGAACAACACAAGTGGAACTCCAACATCTAGTAAAACTGCAACCATTACATGGGTAGCAGCTTCTGCTACTGGTGTTAGTGCTGCTAACTCAACAATCTATTTATCTCCAGATGCGACAGCGTGTACTTTTGGTACAACAGTTTCATCAGATAAAGCAGCCGCTGCAACATACGGCGCTAGCTTAGTAGCAGCAGGAACCCAATTAGACCTTTGCTTAATGGTTAGAGACGGTTCTGGAAACGCAGTTGGAACATCTACATCTACTGTTGTGACATCATCATTTGGTGTTTCAGCAAACTCTTCTGGTAGTGGTACAGATGGGCAAGAAGAAATTGATCTTGCAGCCCCATCAAATATCCTGACAGGAAAAAATACTTATACAGTGATTGTTATTGATACATTTGGAAATGTTGCAACACTTTCCACATCAGTAACTTATTACGGTTCACTTAAGACACTGAAGCTAACCAATATCTCATATGCAGGAGCTGCGGGTGGAACATTCACTCAAGATGCAGTTGATACATATGCTGAGTTTGATGCATTATCGGCTACAACCCCAGTGGGCGTAATTGGAATTATGGGCTTAGATGCAAATAACAACCCAATTAACCTAAACCTGAGCGCAAACAGTATTACTACAAGCACATGGACTGTTGACTCAGATCAGACTGCTGGAGCCCCAGCAAATAAGACGAAGGACACCTCAAGCTTCACAGTTCGCGAGTTAGCTACTGAAATTGATGAGCTATCAGCAACAAAATACGGTACTAACGTAGCGTATGTTGATTGTGGAACTGTAAATGAGAAAGTAACACTTACAGTGTTCGGTAAAGATTCAGATAACAATGATGTCAAATCAAACAGTGTTGACTTCTATTGCTCTGGAGCTGTTGACAAGGTAACTGTTACTGCTACAGGAACAACTGTAAATGTAAATGTTACTGATGCTAAGGGCTACCCAGTAGCCGACGGAACATCTGTTGCACTTGCTGCATCAAATGGTTCTGTAGTTGCTCCTTCATCAAAGACAACTTCAAATGGTAAGTTTGCAACTGCTGCAACCTTCATTGCTAACTCAACTGCTGCTACATCATCTGTAACTGCAATTGTTGGTAGCAAGTCAGGTACATCAGCAGCTGTAGCAGGATCAGGCACAAGCATTGAGTCACAAATTGCCTCAATGTTGAAGCTAATCCAAAAGATCATGAAGAAGATGGGCATTAAGTAAATTAATGAACATCCTTAACTAGTATTAACTAGTTACCCCATAGGGCCCGGCCTAGAGATAGGTCGGGCCCTATGTTTTATAAAATTACCGTGAAACTAGGGCGTGCAGGCAAAAACAGAGTCTATTTCTTTAAGGCGGTCACTTTTGGGTTTGCCAAGCCTGTATTGTTTGAAAGTGGTAATTTTATTCTCACTTGCAGTAATAGCTATCTCTTCAGAGTATTCATTTGATCCAGCTAATCCCATAAGAATGATTTTCTTATCATCTTTAGGTTCTTACATTATATTGAAATCCTATTTTCAGAAGCAGATATTCATATCCCTGGGTTTTAAGTACATTAAATACTGGTTCATATCTTGGACTATTGTTGCACTATTAGTTTTAATCTTCTCACCAAGTAATCATTTGCTCCAAATATATGGTGCTTATGGGAGAAATATAGGGTTTATAACCACATTAAGCTTAGCAGTTTTACTGTTAGGACTAGCAATTACAACTAAACAAAAACATATAAATCAAATTCTTTTAGCATTAATCTTAATTGGAATTGTGGTTTTTTTGTACAGAGTTGCTCAAGATTTTGGTATAGATCCATTGAAACTTTCTAGACCACCATTACTAAATAGTAGTTTGATGGGGAATATAAATTTTTATTCCTCAATTCTTGCTTTATGCTGCCTTTCACTTTTTGGATTTTTAAAAGAAATTGCAAAGAGCAAACTTTTAGTTATTGGGGCACTAACTTACGCTTCAGCTTCGATTTTAGGAATACTAAAATCTGCTTCACAGCAAGGATTTTTTGTTTTACTAATAGGTAGTGGAACTTTTGTATTATTGTTACTACTTAAAAAGTTTAGATTAAGCATGAAATCTCTATTACCGATTATTTCACTTCTCGCTTCAGCCGGTCTAGCTATTGCTGGATTTCTTCAAAATGGACCACTTTCAAGTTTGCTCTATCAAGAATCAATTAGTTATAGAGGGGATTATTGGCGCTCTGGCATTAGAATGATCGCCGATCATCCATTGCTAGGTGTTGGTTTTGACTCGTTTGGTGACTATTACTTTAGATATAGGGATTTGATTGCGGCTACTAGGCGAGGACCTTTAATCTCTACTAACTCTGCCCATAATTACTTGATAGATTATGCGGCTGAAGGTGGATTAATTTTACTTGCCCTTTATTTAGCGATCATTACTTTGACAGTTTTAAGTTACGTTAAAGTTTTTAAGCGCGAAGAGTTTTTAAACTTTAAAATCACAGCATTATTTGCAATCTGGATTGGATTTCAAGCACAAGCTTTAATTTCGCCAAGACATATAAGCCTTTTGGTTATTGGTTGGACGGCATCAGGTTTGATTATCGGGTATGAAATAAGTATGCGAAAAATTGTTGGGGCTCAGGTTAATCAAACTCAAGGTAAACCAAGGCAGCGTAAAGAGAGCAGAATAAATGGAGCCATAGCAATTATGCTTGGAGCCGCAGTATCTCTTCCACATTTCACGGCAGATATGCAGGTGAAAAGTGCCATTAGATCTTTAAACCTTGAGAAAATTTATGCGTCCGCTTTTCGGAGCCCACAAGATCCCAATAGGATGGTTTATATAGCAAATAACCTGCAAGCACAGGGATTTGACCAAGAAGCAATCAGGATTCTTGAGCAAGTAGTTAAAATTGCTCCCGATAACTTTGATGCTTGGAAACTTTTTTCATTAGTAAATACTGCAACAACTGAGCAGAAGAGTCTTGCGACTAGAAATATGAAACGACTAGATCCAAATAACCCTGATTTATAAAAATCTGAACCTAATCTATGATAAATTCTTACTCATTTCCCTTAATCAGATATAATTTCTAAATGAATAAAGGTAATTCTTTAGCCCCTGGTTTGTTTGGACTTAAAAGAAACCACTTACAGCTATTAAGGTTATTAGTCGGGCAAGAATTAACACTTCGCTATAAGCGAAGCATTTTGGGTATTGGTTGGACCATGTTAAATCCAATGTTGACTAGTTTGGTTCTCTGGCTAGTTTTCGCCTTTTTATTTGCCGGAAAACTTGAATCTGGGCAATTATTTGCCCCATATCTTATGGCTGGGGTTTTGATGAATACTTTTTTTCACCAAGGTCTTATTCAAGCTGCTGGATCAATAGCCAATAATGCGACTATTTTAACCAAGGTTGCAGTACCACCAAGAATCTTCGCATTTGCGGCCGCGTTAGCTGCCTTATCAAATTTTTTAATCGGACTTCTCCCATTGGCATTTGTTGTTTATGCCTCTGGACAGCAGCTGAGCATTTATTTGCCTATAGTTCTTGTTACTGGGTTGTTTTTAACACTGTTGATCACTGGTTTGGGTTTAATGCTTTCGATTTTGTATATTCGATTTGATGATACAAAAAATATTGTGAACGTTCTACTTCTCATTTTGGTCTATTTAACACCAGTATTTTATCCAATAGCTATTTTAAGTGATGGAATGCAGAGGATTGTTAACCTAAACCCGCTAACAAGTTATCTAGATGTATTTAGATGGAGTTTTTCAGGAAATGCAGTAAGCACCTGGGGCGATTTCATATTCCTAAGCCTAACTGGAGTTATTGCATTTGTGCTTGGAAATAGAATTTTTAAGAGGTTATGGCCGAAGACTGTGGCGATGCTCTGATGAAAATGATAAAGGTAAATAAAGTTAATTTCACATATCGTGTTTTAACAAATCACCAGCCTTCCCTTAAAAGCTTATTTCGTGATTTTGTTAAGAGAAAGGCAAGGCTTGAGCACTATCAAGCTCTAAAGAATATTTCATTTGAGCTTGAACGTGGCGATGTTGTTGGAATAATCGGCAAAAATGGGGCAGGTAAATCAACATTATTGAAATTACTAGCCCAGGTTATTCTGCCTACCCAAGGAATAGTTCAAATCAATGGGTCAATATCCCCAATGATTGAGTTAAGCGCTGGCTTTCACCCAGAGTTAACTGGACGAGAAAACATAATTTTTTACTCAACACTATTGGGCCGAGATTTAAAGAGAACAAAGCAAAGAGTTGAACAAATCGCCCAATGGGCAGGTGTAGAGGACCATTTGGAGTACCCACTTAGAACCTATTCATCAGGAATGATAGCTAGATTAGCTTTTTCAACAGCAACAGATGAGGTTGCTGATGTAATTTTAATTGATGAAGTTTTAAGTGTTGGGGATGCAGAATTCCAGATTAAATCAAAGGCACGGATCAATGACATGATGAAGTCGGGGGCTGCAATAGTTTTGGTGTCACATGATTTAGATTTAGTCGCCAAACTTTCAGATCGAGTTATATGGTTGGAACAGGGCTCAATTAAATTAATCGGATCACCAAATAAAGTGATTTCTGAGTATAAAAAAAGCGGAGTTTAATTGGTTGTTTTACAAGTTATAGCCCGATTCAATGTCGGTGGGACCGCAAAGTATCTGCTTGAAGTTTCAAATAGTATGTCTAAAATCGGCATACAAACAATTATTGCTACAGGACAAGTTCAGGGAAGTGAAATTGAAGATAAAGATTTATATACCGTTCCATATGTAAAGCTTAAGAGCCTGGGCCGTAAGATAAATCCAATAAAGGATTTTCTTGCCATGCGCGAGATTAAGAATCTTATACTTGAGATAAATCCTGATGTTGTTCATAGCCACACTTTTAAGGCAGGAGTGCTAACAAGAATCCAGCGAAAAAATCTTGAAGATAAGCTTCAACATAAAATCATGTTTATCCACACTTTTCACGGTCATCTTTTTGATGACCCAGAGTTTGGCAGGCTTAAGCGATATGCGATCGCGGTAATTGAAAGATTTCTTGCCAAAAGAACAGATAGATTAGTTACTGTCGGCCAGAGTGTAATGAAAGATTTGGATTACAGGGGAATTAAAGGAAAAACCAAAAGCGTGTCAATTCCTCCATGTGTTAAGCCCTTGAAATTGATTTCGAAAGAAAAAGCTTTTAAAAAGTTTAAAGTTATCGATAAAAAGAGCATTAAAGTGTTGTGGCTAGCTAGAGTAACTGGGGTAAAAAACCCAAAGCGTGTTATTGAAATAGCAAAACTACTACCGCAGATAGATTTTTTTATGGCAGGTGGCGGGGATTTGCTAGAGACGATGCAACAAAATGCTCCTAAGAACCTAAAAATCTTAGGGTGGCAAAAAGCTAATGAATTGCTACCTATTGTTGATCTTTTCTTATCCACTAGCGAGAATGAAGGTATGCCGATTGCAATAATTGAAGCTCAACTTGCAGGAATACCTGTTATTGCAACAAATGTTGGCTCAGTCAGAGAGGTAGTTAGGAACCATTCAACTGGGATTGTCTGTCCCAAAGACAATGAAAAATTAAGTCTGGCAATATCCAAGCTTGCAAATAATCGAAATTTACGCCTGCTTTATGGCAGAAATGCGAGGGCAAATTCTAAAAAAGAGTACTCTCTGCATAAATTTATTTCAGCTCATAAAAAATTGTACTTAAAGTGAATCAATTCCAGAAATTGTTCCAGTGCAATCAAATACATATTTAGATGATTTCCTTAGTTGTTTAACGTCTAGATTTTTATGATGAACTGCAACTACTGCAATATCAAATTCTTTATCAGAAAGCTTAACTGACTTAAACTCCTTGTATTTTCCTACTATTTCATCATGAAAACTTAATATAGCCCCAGATTTTTCCAGCTCCTTCCAAAGTAATAGAGATGGGCTTTCCCTTAAATCGGAGATATCTGCTTTATAGGATAAACCAATAATGCAAATTTTCTTACCCAGGATACTTCCATTGAAAATTTCAATTATTTTTCTAGCAATAAATGCGGGCATAAGCATATTGATCTGGCTAGCCTGTTTTATCAGATCAGCAGGTGCATCAATCTCTGATGCTTTATGGGCTAAGTAAATCGGGTCTACTGGGATGCAATGCCCACCAACGCCTAAGCCAGGGGAAAACTTCATATATCCAAATGGCTTTGTAGCAGCTGCATCAATTACCTCGTTTGCAGAGATGCCTAATTTATCCGCAATTTGAGCGAACTCATTAACCAATGCAATATTTACTTGCCTGAAGGAGTTCTCAAGAAGTTTAGCTGCCTCAGCTGCCTCTGCAGAGGTTAAAGTAATTACCTCATCACAAAAAGTTGAATAAAACTTATGAGTTAACTCAGTTGCTTTTTCAGTTATCCCACCAACAAGCCGCGGGGTATTCTTAATTCTCCACTTAGTATTGCCTGGGTCAATTCTTTCCGGGGCTGATGCAAACATAAACTCAGAGCTATTCTTTTTGGTAACTAGCGGAAGGATTACATCACGTAATGTGCCCGGATATGATGTGGATTCATTGATTACTAGTGCACCATTTTCAGCACTTGTGGCAATTATTTCTGCAGCCTGTTTTATAAATGAGAGATCTGGAAGGCTCTGTTCTGTAAGTGGTGTTGGTACGGCAATAATATAAATTTCAAAATTTTTAATATCTTTTAGATCTGAGCTTAACTTCAAATTTCTAAGCTTATTGCTGTTGTTAAGCTCCTCTATCAATTTGGTATTGATATCAAAGCCGACCACATCATGTCCTGCTTCAGCTGCTGCTTGTGCTAGAGGTAGTCCAACATATCCCTGACCAATTACGACAACCTTCATCTGCCTAGGCTACCTGATATTTGATAAACCCTCCCAGGCAGATTGAATAATCTGCTTAGTCGTAAATTCAGGCTGCCAATCTAAAAGCTTCTTGGCAAGTTGAATATCCGCCACCAAGATTGCTGGATCACCCTCTCTTGCCTTTGCAGGTGAAGTCTTAATCTTATGACCAACAACCTCTTCGGTGGTGGAAATTATCTCAAGAACTGATCTACCTATACCAGATCCTAAATTGATGATCTCGTGTTCTGACTTGTTTAAGTTGCTAAGAGCAAGCTCATAGGCCCTGGCAAGATCTAATACATGTAGATAATCTCTTATGCAACTTCCGTCGGGGGTCGGATAATCAAGACCAAATACTTTGAAGTCTGAACCTTTTACTGATTGTAATAAGTTTGGGACTAAATGAGTTTCAATCGATCTAGATTCATTAATCCAATTGCCTAAGCCATTTTGATATGAACCTGAGATGTTAAAAAATCTAAAGCTAATTGCAGCCAATCCATTACTTTTTACAACCTCACCTATCAGATTATCTGCCTTAAGCTTTGATATTCCATAGGGGGAAATTGGGCTGGTGGGTGATTTTTCAGAGATTGGAATTTGCTCAGGCTGGCCATAAACAGCGCAGGTTGAGGAAAAAATGATTTTTTCTATACTCATAACTTTCATTTGATCCAGGATATTTCTTGTTCCTTCAGTGTTCACTTTGTTATATAAATCTGCATTAACCATTGACTCGCCAACTAGTGATTTTGCTGCAAAATGAAAGACCGCGGTTACACCTTGCATAGAATTGCTCAGAATTGGAGTATCTAAGATGTTTCCTTGAAAAAATGTAGCTCGTTGATCAACATTGCTCAAGCTTCCTGAACTTAGATCATCAATAATGTTAACTTGATAGCCACGATCAAGAAAGTATGATGAAATCACAGAGCCGATATAGCCGGCACCGCCAGTAATTAATAATTTATCTTTCAATTAAGCACTCCTGATATAAAAACTGCACTTAGTGAAAATATGAATGCACCAAGCCATATGATCTGGACCGCTCTTTTTTCATTTACTCCCAAAAGCAGCAATTTATGGGAGATATGATCACGTCCACCTTGCAAGGGTGATACACCTCGACGAACTCTGCTTATTATCACCTGGCTTGTATCAATAAATGGTATTGCCAACATAACTAGTGGTGTAAAAATGCTTTGAAGGTAATTACCTCCATTTGAATCAACCCTAATTGAAATAGCTGCCAGCATAAATCCTAGAAACAATGCGCCGGAATCGCCCATATAAATACGAGCTGGATTCTTATTCCAAAATAAAAAACCAATACAGCTGCCACAAATTGCAGCAGAGAGAGCGGCAACTAGTAGTTGCCCATTGCTAAGTGATATAACAAAAAACCCAAAGGAGGCAAACATCGCAACACCACCTGCAAGTCCATCCATGTTATCTATGAAGTTAAATGCATTAATAATCCCAATTATCCATATTGTGGTGGTTAGTAAGTTCAACAGATTGTTATCAAAAATCTGAACACCAGAGTTACTTCGATAAAGTAGGTAGGAGGTGGTAAAGCCTGCTACCGATTGCGATACAAGTCTAGAAAATGCTGATAACTGATAAATATCATCAAGTAATCCGACAGCAGCCATCAAGATTCCTGGTAAAACAAGTCCAAACAGTAATTCAAAGCGGTTTACTTCAAAAATAGGAATGAAAATTAACAAGAGCGAGGACAAAAAAAGTGGAATGATTATTGCTAATCCACCAAGGTATGGGACCGCATGCTTTTGCAGCTTTCTACCACCGGGTTTATCAAGAATATTTAGCTTTATTGCTAGGGCTCTAAAAATTGGCGTAATCAGGTATGTAGCAAGTAGGAAAGAGAAAATAACGCAGAGGTACTGCAGGAAACTAAACTCCATTTTTACCAATCGATGAGGCTATATCCAAAATTATTTGGTCTATTCCCTTTACTGGATTCCAATCAATCACTTTTTTGATCTTACTTATCTCAGGAACCCTTCTCAAAGGCTCTTCAAAATTCTCACCAAAAATATCAGCATGCTTGATATAAACAATTTCTGATTTAGAGTTAGTTAATTCAATTATCTTTTTCGCCAAATTAACTATCGAAATTTCCTCAATACCTCCAACGTTATAAACCTCACCAATTGTTTGATTGCTCGTAATCAACTGGTATAAAGCTTTTACAACCTCATCTACTGAGACGAAGGTCCTGGTTTGTGAGCCATCCCCATGAATTAAAATCGGTTTGTTCAAAAGTGCTGCCGATACAAACTTTGGCAAAACCATTCCGTAGCTACCCACTTGCCTTGGTCCAACGGTGTTAAACAATCTGGCAATAGTTACTGGAAAATTCTGGGTTATATGCAAATGCAAAGCTAGAAACTCATCAAGGGCCTTAGCTTCAGAGTAAGTCCACCGACTTATCCTTGGCGAGCCTAAAACTCTGTCAGAGTCCTCACGCAGCGGTTGGTTTGGATTCCTGCCATATATTTCAGAGGTTGATGTGAACAATGTTCTAATCCCAGCTTGTGAAGCTAAGTTAAAGACATTTTCACCCCCCCTTTGATTTACCTCTAATGCCTGAATTGGGTTTTTAACAATATTCTCAACGCCTAATGCAGCAGCGGTATGGAAGCACATATCAATATCTTTAAAAACACTAGAGATTTTTTCTGAATCAAGAATTGAACCATTTACAATTCTTAAATCTGAATTGTTTTTATGTTGGGTTAGATTCTTAAAATCTCCAGTAGAACCATCATCGAAAACAGTTACCTTTTCGCCTAACCGTAACAAATGGTCAACCAGGTGAGATCCAATGAATCCAGCCCCACCAGTGACCAATACGCCCATTAGAAAATGATATCGCCTTATCAAGCAATCACTAATAAGCCACCCAAAACAGTATTAACGTTTGCATACTTTTGTTAGTTCTTTATATGCATCTTTGATTTATCAATCATTACTGCTAGGCAGACTGCTGTGAAACCAGGAAGATTAGTAATTTTTAGATGCACTTCAAATTAGCGCTTATTGAATTTATATGAAATGCTTAACTCATAAAATTAATCAAAAAGCTTGATTTGCGGCTTTTGTTAAACGATCCCTAATTGCTTGCGCAATATCATCACCAGTTGGCAGATGAGCGTGAACAGTTTTAATTTGTTGCTCATCAGCATTCCTTAGCGCTTGATATAAAAGCTTTGCATACTCAACATTATTTTTTGGGCTTGCTAATCTAATTACATCCTCAGGTGTTTTGAAATCACTAAGTGCAATAAAGCCATCACCAGGTTTAGGTATTTGATCAAGAATAACTTTGGCAGATGGTGAGTAGTGTGACTCAAGTAAACCAGATGCTTTGGTATCAACTTTCTTAGTTGCATCTGGCTCAATCCCAGTCGCATCTTTAATCATTAAATGAGTGATAGCACCTGGGCGCAAAATAATTGGAGTTTGAGTTGTGCAGTCGATGATTGTGGACTCAACCCCAACCTCACAAGAGCCACCATCTAATATCAAATCCTTGCTATCTAAAAAGGCGCCAAGCTCTGCCTCAACCGCTTTAGCTGTTGTTGGTGAAACCTTGCCAAATCTATTTGCGCTGGGGGCTGCAACACCCATACCGCCTTGTTGTTCAAACTCAGACAAAAGAGCTAAGGCAAGTGTTTGATCTGGAATACGAATACCAACATTATCTTGACCACCTGTTATGAAATCCTTTGCAAGTGCTGTTCTTGGCAGGATCAATGTCATTGGCCCTGGCCAAAAGGATCTTGCAAGTTTGATTGCATACTCTGGTATTTCACGGGCCCACTTATCGAGTTGCTTTAGATTGGAGATGTGAACAATCAATGGGTGATCAGAGGGTCGGCCCTTTACTTGATAGATCTTTTTAACCGCTTTTTCATTGCCTGCATCTGCGCCAAGG
>JACCDW011214617.1_pt1 | contig 17285 bp, 13 predicted proteins | sample 7449781 | NCBI WGS metagenome assembly JACCDW01 (sample SAMN15323449, study PRJNA562643) | freshwater metagenome | isolation source: river surface water | place: USA:Blue River Watershed | collected 2017-08-18
CTACCCGATGAAATGAAAGAAGTGCAATTTGCGAAGCTCGACCGCATGAAACAATATGCCGAATCGGAGATTTGTCGAAGAAGGATTTTATTAAGCTACTTTAACGAAGAAGCCCAAAGCGATTGTGGCAACTGCGATGTTTGTCATAATCCCCCTAAGAAATTTGATGCCACCATTTTTGCACAAAAAGCTTTATCAGGAGTTGCCCGTGCTGAAGAGAAAGTAGCAATGGGGCTTTTGATTGATATTCTGAGAGGTTCGCAAAATAGAGCTATTTATGAGCGTGGATATCAAAATCTAAAAACTTTTGGTGTAGGAAAAGAATTAAAATACGAAGAGTGGGCAGATTACATAACGCAACTACTTAATTCGGGGGTTATTGATATCGCATACGACGAGCGACACGCTTTAAAACTCAACTCGGTTTCTTGGCAGGTGCTAAAAGGCGAAAGAAAGGTTGATTTAGTAAGATTTGAAGCCTACGATGTAAAACGTGCCAGATTAGACGAAGAAGCACCAAAAGAAAAATCGAAGAAAGAAGTTATCAAAGATGCTTTATTTGAGAAGTTACGCATTCTGCGTAAGAAAATTGCCGATGAACAGAATGTACCACCATTTGTGGTTTTCTCAGATGCTACGCTTTCGGATATGGCACAAAAACGCCCAATCAATCGTTTTCAGATGATGGCTGTTTCGGGTGTTGGAGAACAGAAGTTTAGACTATATGGCGATGAATTTATCAACGAAATATTGAGATTTGGCGGTGAGAATCCAACTATAGCAAGAGCTAAGCAAGAAAAAGGTATGACATTTCTGGAAACCTTTGAAATGTATAAAGTGGGAATGTCGCTCGAAGAAATGGCAGCTAAACGCTCGCTAAATCCAGTTACGATTGTGAGTCATTTAGTAAAACTCTATCAAGATGGGCAAAATATTGACCTAAAACAATACATTGCTACTTACGAATATAACCAAATCATAGCCGAAGCCATGAAACTGAATATTCAAAAAGGTGATGCCATAAAACCATTATTTGAAGCTCTCGAAGGAATTTATGACTACGCAAAACTCAGAATTGCATTGGCTTTGTGGGAAAAGGAGTAGTACTATCTACTACTTGTATCCTTCTGCTTGTAAATAAAATAATTCAGCATATCGGCCATTTTTTGCCAATAATTCTTCGTGTGTACCGATTTCAAGCAAATTTCCTTTATCAAGCACCAAAATTCTATCTGCCATTCTGACGGTTGAAAACCTGTGCGAAATCAGAATAGCGGTTTTGCCTTTGGTGAGTTCGGCAAAACGACGGAAAACCTCGTATTCGGCACGAGCATCGAGTGCGGCCGTTGGTTCGTCTAAAATCAGCACATCGGCTTCACGCAAATAGGCTCTTGCCAATGCTACTTTTTGCCATTCTCCACCCGAAAGTTCGATTCCTTTGGAAAACTTACGTCCCAACGGTTGTTCGTATTTTAGTGGTAATTTTTCAATAACCGTATCGGCTAAACTTTGGTGAGCGGCACGCTCGAGTTCGGGTAATTCTTCACGAGAAGTAATATCTCCGACGGCGATATTATCACCTGCCGTAAAATTAAACTTCTGAAAATCTTGAAAAATCACGCCGATATGTTCACGCAATTCTACCAGATTATATTCTTTTAAATCGACACCATCAAGTAAAATCCGCCCTTCATCTGGGTCATATAATCTGGCTAAAAGTTTCACCAACGTTGTTTTTCCTGAACCATTTTCTCCTACTAAGGCCAACTTTTCTCCTACTTTCAAATCGAAATTTAGACTTCTATTTGCCCATTTATCTGAATTTGGATATTTAAAACCTACATTTTCAAACTTAAAGCCTTCTCGAATTGGGTCAGGAAATGGTTTGGCTTGAACTGGGGAAACAATTTGTGGTTTAATCTGATAAAACTCAAATAAGTCATTAAGGTATAATGCTCCTTGTGAAATACTGGTGAATCTCCCTAAAATACCTTCCAATAAAGCCTTTAACTGACGAAACGAACCAGCTAAGAAAGTTAAACTACCGATGGTTACGGTTCCCTTGACAGTGTCGAGAATTATTAAAGTATAAGCTGCAAAATACCCCAAAGTCCCGATTGCTACCAACAAACTTCCCCATGAAGCCCTTTCGATAGCCAGTTTTTTATTTTCTTGAAAATAGCGGTCTGAAAGATTCTTGAATCGCTCAATGATAAAATCAGAAAGTCCGAAAAGTTTTACTTCTTTGGCGGTTTCATCACTTGCTCCTATGAAACGGTAATAATCCAATTCACGGCGTTGAGGAGTCCAACCTCTTTGTAACGAATAGCTTTTAGCGTTAAAATGCCATTCACCAATAAACGAAGGAATCACAGCAACTAAAAGCAAAATAATAAGCCACGGATTAAATGTAATAAGGCCAACAAGGAGTAGTCCCATTGTGATGGTATCTTGTCCTTGTGCTAAAATCTGCGAAAGTAGAACCGTTCGTCCGTTAGTTTGTTGCCTGGCACGCTCAAGTTTATCATAAAAAGTAGCGTTTTCGAACTGAGCTAAATCGAGCGAAACGGCGTGTTTCATTAATTTTATTGAAGTTCTGTTGGCAAATAAATCACCTAAAAGGCTATCGGTCAAGGCAATGGCACGAGCGAGCAAGTCACTAACAATCATCAGCCCAAATTCGGCAGCTATCAACAAATAAATATGATTTAGATTATCTAATTTAGTGGAACTCAACACCAGAACTTCATCAATGATAAGCTTTCCTACGTACAATATTGAAATCGGAATTGCCGAACGCAACAATCGTAAAATTATGTTACTAATGGTTAATACTGGCGATGTAAGATATACTTCACGCAAAAAAGCAGGCAAATTTTTGAGTGCTTTTAGGCGTTCTTTGATATTGGGTTTTGTTTCATCAGTCACTAATTTTCTTGCCATATACGATATTTTATGCGTCATTTATCTAACATTCAAACAAATGATTTGGGTTCAGTAAACTTCGGAAACCTTCAAATAGTATATGTTTTGTTGTAAATAAATCTTTCTTTTGTAAGAACTAAAGAATATTTACGTCGAAAATATGTCAAATTTACTTTTATTGATAACTTGTCTTTCATTGGGTGTATGGCTTCAAAAGATAAGAAATTTTCCGAAAGATGCCTATTTAGGCTTGAATGCAGTTATCATTAATGTATCTTTACCTGCACTGACGCTGCTTTATACAAGCGAAATTTCATTTAAAGCAAATCAGTCACTTGTCATTCTGACGCCCTATATTCTATTCATTAGTTCATTTATTTTTTTCAAAATTATAGCCAAAATCTTTCACTTCGACAGAAGCACCACGGGAGCATTGACAATAACAGCAGGCATTAGTAGCATTTCATTTGTGGGCTTTCCAATTTTTGAATTATTATATGGAAAAGCAGGAGTTCAGATGGGAATTTTGATGAGTCAGGCAGGTTCGTTTGTAGTTTGTGGTACGCTCGGAATCATGACAGCCTCTTATTATTCAGCATCTGAGCCGTCGGTGAAATCAATCATGAAAAGTATTTTTACATTCCCGCCTTTTTTGGCTTTTTGTGTGGCTGCTTGTTTAAATATCCTTGATTTTCATTTTCCTACTTATGTAAGCGAGGTTTTACAAAAGCTCGGCAGCCCATTTACTGTACTTGCTTTGTTGTCAGTAGGTTTACAAATTAATCTATCAAAAGCAAATCTTGCTCAAAAACCACTAATATTAGGCTTATTTTTTAAACTATTGATTGCACCGTTGATAATCTTTATATTATACCTTATCTTGCTTCAAGAAAATATTTTGCTGTCCGAAAATGCGTGGATTGGTAAAATGTGCGTGGTTGGAGCTGCTTTGGGGTCAATGAATACAGCATCAATCATAGCGATTAACCATAAACTAAACCCAGCATTGGCAAGTTTGATGATTGGTATAAGCATACCATTATCATTAGTTACAGCGATGCTTTGGCATTATTTATTGATTTATTTCTAAGAGACACGTTTCAAAACTAACCCTAATAAATTATTGAATACAATTTTCACTATGAAAAAACTCTTTACTAACCTAACCTTTTGGGTACTTACAGCCATTGTTTGCGGTGTTTTGCTGGGTCATTATAACTCCGAATTTGCTCTAAAACCCATCTTCGAAAAAGGCTTTAAGCAAAATTTATTCATCTCAGAATTTGAAATCAAGAATACTTTTTCTGAATTTCTGAGTAGTATATTCATAAGTTTTGTGAAGCTTTTTATTAATCCGATTATTTTCTTGACAATTACGCTCGGTATCATTTCGATGGGCGATTTGAAAAAGGTAGGAAAAGTAGGAGCAAAAGCCCTTCTTTATTTTGAAGTTGTTACAACCATAGCTCTTTTGGTAGGTGTAGTAGTAGCAAATGTAATTCGCCCAGGTGATGGTGTTGTAACTGATGCAATCAAAGGTGGTGACATTTCAAAATATACCAAAAGTGCAACCGAGTTTAGCTGGCTGAAGTTTTTCTTTGATAACGTTACGCTACAAGTTCTGGTGCTGGCAATCATTTTGGGAATTGTCTTTAGCAATTATTCTGGCCGACAAAAAGTGGTTGATTTCTTAGCTCCAATCTCCAAAAAAGTATTTTGGGCCTTACACAAAGTCATGCTTTTTGCCCCAATCGGGGCATTTGGTGGTATGGCCTTTACGATTGCTAAATATGGCATTCAAACCCTTCTACCGCTCGCCAAATTGATGGGAACAGTTTATGTAACTATGGCTGTTTTTGTCTTTGTTGTACTTCATTTTATTCTGAGGTATTACAAAATCAGTCTTTGGCAATTCTTGAAATTTATTCGAGAAGAATTATTGATTGTACTCGGCACTTCATCATCGGAAGCAGGTTTACCTTCATTGATGGAAAAGTTAGAAAAAATGGGCTGTTCAAAATCAGTGGTTGGACTGGTTGTGCCTGCGGGGTATTCTTTTAATCTGGATGGTACAACTATCTACCTTTCAATGGCCGTTATTTTCTTGGCACAGGTTTTCAATGTACATCTTGATATTCAACAAATCCTAACAATTATTGGTATTCTGATGGTCACATCAAAAGGAGCAGCAGGCGTAACAGGCAGTGGATTCATAGTGCTTGCCTCAACACTTACAGCTGTAAAAGTGATTCCTGTTGAAGGCTTAGCTCTGCTTTTGGGCGTTGATAGATTTATGTCAGAAGCCCGTGCCATTACCAACTTCATCGGCAACGGTGTAGCTACAATCTGGATTTCAAACAACGAAAAAGAATTCGACCGCTCGAAAATGGAGGCAGCCTTTGCTCACATTGGCGACTATGAAGATATCGTGAAAGATAATCTTAATAATCAATAGAGAAAACTATGCAAAAAGCTTTTTCTGTAGGCAAAAACCATTATTTAAGCAAAAAAAGACTTTTTTTCTTTAACTCTAAAAGCTTTCAGCCTTACCTTCGCATCATCAAACTAATTTTATTCGAAAATGAGTAAACAAAATTTAAAAGAAGAAGCACTTCATTACCACGCCAAAGGGCGTCCAGGTAAAATTGAGGTTGTTCCAAGTAAAGAGTATGCTACTCAAAAAGATTTATCTTTGGCATACTCGCCTGGAGTAGCTGACCCATGTATGGCTATTTACGAAAACCCCGAAGACGTTTATAAATATACAGCAAAGGGCAATCTCGTAGCAGTAATTTCAAACGGAACGGCAGTTTTGGGTTTAGGAGATATTGGTGCAGCTGCAGGAAAACCCGTAATGGAAGGAAAAGGGCTTTTGTTTAAAATCTATGCCGATATTGATGTATTTGATATTGAATTAAATACCAAAGATGTAGAAGAATTTATTCGGACAGTAAAAATTCTTGAACCAACTTTTGGCGGCGTAAACCTCGAAGATATTTCTGCTCCAGAATGCTTTGAGATTGAAGAACGTTTAAAAGCCGAACTCAATATTCCAGTAATGCACGACGACCAACATGGTACAGCCATCATTTCGTCGGCGGCATTGCTCAATGCTCTCGAATTAGTAGAAAAAGATATTTCACAAGTAAAAATAATCATCAACGGTGCAGGTGCTTCGGCTATTTCTTGTACTCGTTTGTATAATTCGTTGGGTGCCGATAAAAAGAACATATTTATGTTCGATAGCAAAGGTTTGATTCACCCAAGCCGTACGAATTTGGATGGAAAGAAAATTGAATTTGCTAACGATAATATGCCTGCCGAAACAACCTTAGCCGAGGCATTAGTCGGAGCGGATGTATTTGTTGGACTTTCAAAAGGAAATATTCTGAGTCAAGACATGGTAAAATCAATGGCAAAAGATGCGATTGTTTTTGCAATGGCCAATCCAACTCCTGAGATTTCGTATGAAGAGGCCATCGCTGCCCGTGAAGATATTATCATGGCAACTGGTCGCTCAGACTATCCAAATCAAGTAAATAACGTACTCGGATTTCCTTACATTTTCCGTGGTGCATTAGATGTTCGCTCGAAGGTCATCAACGAAGAAATGAAGTTGGCGGCTGTACGTGCATTGGCCGATTTAGCTAAAAAACCAGTGCCAGATGTAGTAAACTTAGCTTATGGTGAAACAAACCTAACATTTGGCAGAAATTATATTATTCCTAAACCTGTCGACCCTCGCCTACTTACGACTGTTGCTCCAGCAGTAGCTAAAGCAGCGATGGAAAGTGGCGTAGCGAAGTTTCCGATTGCAGACTGGGAAGCCTACGACACCATGCTGGCAAAACGTTTAGGGCAAGATAACTCACTCAAGAAAGTGATTACGAATAAAGCAAAACTTCACCCTAAGCGTGTAGTTTTTGCCGATGCCGAAAACTTAGCCGTTTTGAAGGCTGCTCAGGAAGTACAAGATGAGAAAATTGCAACACCAATTTTACTCGGAAATGTGGCTAAAATCAACCAATTACTTGAAGAAAACAATATAGACCTTCCTTACGCCGAAATCATCGACTCTCGCTCAACTGACCAAGAAGAGCGTTTAGCAAGATTTGGTGCTATTTTCTATGAAAAACGCAAACGTAAAGGCTACAATCATTTTGAAGCCATGCAGTTGATGCGTAATCGTAACTATTTTGGGGCAATGATGGTAGAAACTGGCGAAGCCGATGCCATGATTGGCGGTATGACTCGAAATTACCCAGAAACTATTCGTCCAGCTCTCCAGATAATTGGTCGTCAAGATGGTGTAAAGAAAGTTTCGGGTATGTATATCTTAATGAGTCGTTTTGGTCCGCTTTTCTTGGCTGATACGACTGTAAACTTCAATCCAACTGCTGAAGAAATAGTTGAAATTACCGAATTGGCGGCCAAAGAAGTAGAGAAATTCAATATTAAGCCACGCATCGCTCTCCTCACCTACTCAAACTTTGGTAGTGCCGATGGCGATGATGCTATAAAAATGCAAAAAGCGGTAAGTATTTTGAAAGACAAACATCCAAATATGGTTGTTGATGGCGAAATGCAAGCCCACTTACCATTTGATATTGATTTATTGAAAGAAAATCACCCATTCAGCGATTTAGTTGACGGTCGTGCTAATACTTTGATATTCCCGAATCTATCAGCATCAAATATTGCCTACAATATCGTAAAAGAAGTAGCTAATATTGATAAAATCGGACCAATTCTCTTAGGTTTGAAAAAACCAGTCCATGTACTCCAACTCGGAAGTACAGTACGTGAAATAGTAGATATGGTGGCGATTGCCGTTGTAGAAGCACAGGGAAAATAAGAACAGAAGCTCCCTATAAATCAGAAGCCATACAGAAATATTTCTGTATGGCTTTTTGATTGTTGAATAAAATGACATCAATTCTTCTTGTTCCGAAAGCAAAACAGAAGATGTTGAATTATTGAAATTGGCTTACAATCTCTTTGTAATAAGTTTATATGACTTTCAAAATAATTGATTAAAGATGTTTTCTGACTATTTGATAACTCAAATCTGAAACATTAAATTTCAACTTTCAATGTTTTTCAACTAAGTATTCAAAACGAATGATTCGCTATTTTTCACAATTCAATCGTATTTGTGGCACCTCAACCGTATTTTTTATAAAAAGCATTAAGTTGACAGCCTTTATCACACATAATACCATCAATCAATAGTATTTTTTATTAAACAAACAGCACAATTTACTTATTTAGCTAAAATCATTCGCACTATATGAAAACATTAACATATATTTGTATTGTAATCACAAACAAAAATGGTAGCAGAAGCAAACGACATAAAACTTAACAAAGAAAAATATGAAAAGGCAGCCTATATCTTAAAGGCTGTGGCTCATCCTACTCGTTTGGCTATCATTCAATTGTTGGATATTCAAGATAACTTAACGGTAAACGAAATCTGTGAAACCCTTAATTGTGAACAGTCATTGATTTCACACCATTTGATAAATATGAAATTACGTGGTATTTTGAAATCACACAAAGATGGACTAAATGTATATTACTCGTTGAAGGAACGTGAGATTACCAAACTCTTAAGCTGCATTGAAAACTGCGAATGCAATATGTGATTTTTTTTAGCAAACTATATGAATAAATTATCATATAAACATATTAAATAGATAAGATTAATAGAGTATCAAACAAATTACTTTTTTTATAGTACAAATTACACAAACGCATGGAAATACTTGGTTTTATTGGAGCATTAATGATGGGCTTGACCCTTGGGCTAATTGGCGGTGGGGGCTCGATTCTGACAGTACCGATTTTAGTTTATTTATTCTCAGTTGATACAGTTTTGGCAACTGCCTACTCGCTTTTCATCGTTGGGCTTACAAGTTTGATTGGTTCTTTTAGTCATATTTCGCAGGGAAATGTACACTGGCGTACGGCAATTGTTTTTGGTATTCCATCAATTATCAGTGTTTACCTGACCCGTATGTACTTCGTACCGCTTATTCCTGAGCAAATTTTTACTATTGGTAGTTTTTCACTCACAAAACCAATTTTGATTCTGATTTTCTTTGCTGTACTGATGGTTTTCGCCTCTTATACAATGATTAGAGAGTGTAAGAAATGTAAAGAAAAACCAGTTGGCGAAATCAACTACAATTATCCACTGATTTTGATTGAAGGTTTGGTAGTTGGCACCATTACGGGGCTTGTGGGTGCAGGTGGTGGATTCTTGATAATTCCTGCATTAGTCATTTTGGCTAAACTGCCTATGAAACAAGCTGTTGGCACTTCACTGGTAATTATTGCACTAAAATCTCTGATTGGTTTTATGGGCGATGTGAAGGGGAGCGAAGCCATAAATTGGCACTTTTTGGGTAATTTTTCGGTTATAGCTATAATCGGAATTGTGATTGGAAGTATGCTTTCCAAAAAAGTTTCGGATGAAAAACTAAAACCAGCCTTCGGATATTTTGTCTTGGTCATGGGACTTTACATCATCACAAAAGAATTATTTTTTCATCACGCATAAAACAAAATTTTACGATGAATCAGTTAGAGAGAAAAAAGCATTGGGAAAATATCTATCAAACCAAAAACTTTACAGAGGTTAGTTGGTATCAAGAGAGACCCGAAATATCGCTCGGTTTTTTAAATGAATTTAAAATCGAAAAAACAGCAAACATAATTGACATAGGGGGTGGAGATAGCTACTTTGTTGATAATCTGCTTGATTTAGGATACGAAAATATTACCGTTCTCGATATTTCGGAAGCAGCACTAAAAAAAGCACAACAACGTTTGGGTGAAAAAGCAAAAAAAGTCAAATGGATTGAAGCCGATATTGCCACCTTTGAACCAACCGAACAATATGATTTTTGGCATGATAGAGCTGTTTTTCACTTCCTAACCCAAGAAAATGAAATCATAAATTATCTGAAATCAACTCAAAAAGGAATAAAACCAGCAGGAGTTTTGATTTTAGGCACATTTTCGGAGCAAGGCCCAAAAAAATGCAGTGGAATTGAGATAAAACAGTATTCTGAAAACTCAATAACAGAACGCCTAAAAACATTTTTTGACAAAATAAAATGTATTACAGTTGACCATATTACACCTTTTTCAACGATACAAAACTTTATCTTTTGTAGTTTCAAAAAGACAGCATTTGTATCATAAAGGCACTTAGAACCAATAATATTAAAGCACTTTAGAACAATGATAGTAGAACAAATTTATACAGGATGTCTCGCACAGGGGGCATATTATATTGAATCAGCGGGTGAAGTAGCCATCATTGACCCACTTCGTGAAGTACATTCGTATGTGAATAAGGCACAGAAAAATAATGCCCAAATCAAATACATTTTCGAGACTCACTTTCATGCAGATTTTGTTTCGGGTCACGTTGAATTGGCTCAAAAAACTGGAGCATCCATCGTTTATGGGCCCAATGCCACACCTTCATTTAACTGTATTGTTGCAGAAGATGGGCAAGTTTTTGAAATTGGAAAAATCAAAATCAAGGTTATCCATACCCCTGGCCATACCATGGAATCCTCGTGTTATTTATTAATCGACGAAAATGGTACAGAAAACTGCATTTTCACGGGTGATACTTTATTTATTGGCGATGTAGGTCGTCCTGATTTGGCACAAAAATCAAATCTTACGATTGAAGATTTAGCCAGTTATCTATACACCTCTTTGCACACAAAAATATTGGCTTTGCCAGATAACTTGATTGTGTATCCTGCTCATGGTGCGGGGTCGGCTTGTGGCAAAAACATGAGCAAAGAAACGTATGATACGCTCGGAAATCAGAAAAAAGTAAATTACGCCCTTCAACCACAAAGTAAAGAGCAATTTATTTCGGCCGTAACAGATGGCCTTACGCCTCCCCCCTACTATTTTCCAAAAAACGTAATGATTAACAAAACAGGTGCCAAAAACCTTGATGATGTGAAAACAAGCATTCAAGCACTTTCGCCTGAAGCATTTGAATTAGCAGCCAACGAACTCGGTGCTGTCATGATTGATACTCGTGCGGCTCAGAGTTTTAAAGATGGATTTGTTCCGAACTCAATCAATATCGGTATCAAAGGTGACTTCGCTCCGTGGGTTGGTACACTTATCACTGATATAGAGCAACCTATTTTATTTATTGCTGATGAAGAGAATGTCGACGATGTAATCACTCGTCTCTCGAGAGTTGGGTATGATAATATCGTTGGCTATTTACAAGGAGGTATCAGTGCGTGGATTGAAGCAGGTAAAGAAATTGACAGTATCAAATCTATTTCAGCCGACGAGTTTGCTAAAATATACGCCGAAAATGAAGGAAAATTATTGGTTAAAGATGTAAGAAAAGAAACCGAATACCGTGCCGAACACGTAGAAGAAGCAGAATGTGTTTCATTGGCTTATTTGAGCAATCATATGGCGGCATTCTCAAAAGAAGAAACCAACTATATTCATTGTGCTGGAGGGTATCGCTCAATGATTGCGGCATCCATCCTTAAATCCCGAGGGTATGATAATATCGTAGATATAGCTGGAGGCTTTGCAGCAATTGTCAAAACCGATGTACCACTCTCAAACTTTATTTGTCAATCAAAATTAAAAGTCTAAAGAAAATAAGTAATGCTTAGGGTAGAATAAATAGAAAAAAGGTAAGGGTAATTTTATACCTTACCTTTTTATAAAACCCTAATTATAGAACATAGTATTAGTAACCTCAAAAGTAAAAAGTAAAATATTAAACAACTATGATAGAACTCATAAAACAACCGTGGCATTGGGCAGTTGCTGGTGTGATGATTGGATTAACAGTGCCAACGTTATTGTTAATCGGAAATAAAACCTTCGGAATATCCTCTTCACTTCGCCATATTTGTGCAGCGTGTTTCCCTGCAAATATTTCGTTTTTTAAATACGATTGGAAAAAAGAAATCTGGAATTTATTTTTTGTGGTTGGCGTGCTTTTAGGCGGGTTAATTGCCAGTCAATTTTTATCAAATCCGAATGAATTTGTGGTAAATGAGCAAACGATGCAAGATTTAAAGGCATTGGGTGTGAAAGATTTTTCGGCAATGATGCCAGCCGATATCTTTAGTATCGAAAATATTTTTACGCTTAAAGGCTTGATTTTCTTCGTTTTTGGGGGTTTAATGGTTGGTTTCGGTACTCGCTATGCGGGCGGTTGTACGTCAGGTCATGCAATTATGGGGCTATCGAATCTACAATTACCGTCGCTCATTGCAACCATTAGTTTCATGGTTGGCGGCTTCGCAACGACTCACTTCATTATGCCTTTAATCTTTAAATTATTCTAACCATGACAAAAAATAATATTGATAATACTTTGATTGAAGAGTTTGTGTGCGAAGCACCCAATAATCAAGTAAAAAAAGAAAGTTTCGCCAGCAACATCAAGTACTTAATTGTTGGGACAATATTTGGAATTGTTTTCGTAAAAGCCGAAATTGTTTCATGGTTCAGAATACAAGAAATGTTTCGTTTGCAATCCTTTCACATGTATGGTGTCATCGGTACGGCTGTGGTGGTTGGACTCATTTCAGTACAAATTATTAAACGTTTCAAAGTCAAAACCTTTTCGGGCGAAACGGTTTCAATTCAAGACAAAACCTTTAATAAAGGTCAGATTTATGGAGGCTTAATTTTTGGGCTTGGCTGGGCAATCACTGGGGCTTGCCCAGGACCCTTATTTGCCCAAATTGGTAGTGGATTCTTGGCTATTACGGTTACATTTGCCAGTGCAGTAGCAGGAACTTGGCTCTACGGAGCATTCAAAAATAAGCTACCTCATTGATTGAGTTTCTCAAATGATTTTTAGGAGGTTAGTTGATAGCATTTTGCATTTCTAACCTCCTTTTTTTATACTTCTACCTCATCTATAAAAACCTTAAACCTCTATTTAACATGAAAAACTGCAGTACAACCAACCATGCTCCTCCACGAAGGAATTTTCTGAAAAAGTCAATATTCTCAAGTCTTGGTTTGGCATTCGGGCCAGCGAGTATGGCTTCAGACATAAAAGATTCAAACGAAGAAAAATCACCCAAAGATAGTACGATAACACTACTTATTACTTCTGATATTCATGCCCAGATACATACGCATGATGAGTTTTTCTGGGAAAATGGTCAGGCCATTTATCGCAAACGTGGCGGTTTGGCTGTACTAAAAACCATGATTGAACATTACAAGAAGCAGAATCCAGCTAACACGATTGTGTATGATGGAGGAGATTTTTTTCATGGACATGCTGTTTCGACCTTTACTGAAGGCGAAGCACTTATTCCGATTTTCAATCACTTGGGTTATGACTTAATATTACCTGGAAATTGGGAAGTAGTTTACAAAAAGAAAAAAATGCTCTACGATATGGGGCATACAAATGCTGCCAAAATTTGTGCGAATATGTGGCATAAAACCAACGATGCCTTCGACGGTGAACTGGTTTTTCAGCCATATTGGATTAAATACGTAGCAGGAATAAAGATAGGATTCATTGGCTATACCGACCACCTTACACCCAAGCGTCAATCTCCCGCGTTTAGTGCAGGATTAGTCTTTGAGCATCCCGAGAAAAACGTGGCCAAATACATAAAACTTTTGAGAGAATCCGAAGGTTGTGAAATAATCTTGCTGATGACTCATATTGGACTTGCTCAGCAAGTTGGCTTAGCCAACAATCCTGCAATTGAAGGTGCTGATTTTATAGTGGGTGCCGATACACATGAACGTTTACGAAAACCCATCAAAGGACAATATGCCAGTGTTATTGAGTGCGGTGCTTTTGGGTCGTTTCTCGGAAAACTCGACCTAAATCTCGAAAATGGTAAGCTAAAAAGCTTTAATTATGCACTTTTAGATGTCGATACAAAGAAATTTAAGGCTGATAAGCAAATGTTAAATCTTATTGAGTCGGCTTATGCTCCATTTAAAACTAAAATGGAAGAAGTAATTGGTACAAGCAAAACACCATTGGTAAGGTATTTTGTGATGGAAACGCCAATGGATAATATAATTACTGATGCCATTATGTGGAAATTCAAACCCGATATTGCCCTTTCTAATGGATTTCGATTTTGTCAACCGCTTTCGAGTACCGACCCGAAAACAGGCTTGATTCCAATCACACGAGAGTTTTTGTGGAATATGCTACCACTCGATAGCGAGGCAAAATCGGGTAAAATAACTGGTAAACAAGTTTGGGAATGGCTCGAAAAAGAACTTCAAAACGCCTTTGCCAAAGACCCGTCGAAGCGTTTTGGTGGCTGGTTTGTGCGGTTTTCGGGTATGGAAGTAAATTTCAATATCGAAAAAGAGTTTGGTAAACGCCTAAATTGGGTTAAGATTTCAGGCAAACCCATCGATTTACAGCACGAATATTCAATTATTGCTTGTGAAAGAGAGGGCGACCCCGACGATACCCTTTGCCGAATTGATAAAGTAAAAGAGCCAAAAAACTTAAAAGTATTGCTGCATGATGTTGTAGAAGAGTATTTGAAGGTACATTCGCCGATTTCGCCCAAACTCGAAAAGCGAGCAACGGCGAGCGATGCACCCGATACGCTGTTAACGCAATTACGTGGCTATGACTATGAATTTATGTAATATGAAAAATTTAGCAAACAATAAACTATCAAAATTTGGGCAACTACTTAATCTAATTAGCTGGTTATTAGGTGGTTCAATTCTATTAGTTATCCTATTAGTCGGATATTTTACAGGCATTTTTAATAGAACAAATGCTATTCCAATTACTGAAACTACAGAGAATAAACCATATAAACCCGAAAAAACTGTCTGGAAGCTCATTAGTATGGACGCTGTTGTGCATGAACCCGACCCAGAACTCGTGAAATATGGCAGAGAATTGATTGCTAATACAGCATATTATTTAGGGCCAAAAGGAAAAGTGGCTCAACAAACCAATGGCATGAATTGCCAAAATTGCCACTTAGATGCAGGTTCGAGAGTTTGGGGAAATAATTACGGAGCTGTAGCTTCAACTTACCCAAAATTCAGAGAGCGTTCAGGTACAAAAGAAAGTATCGTAAAACGAGTGAATGACTGCATGGAACGCAGCCTGAATGGTCGTGGGCTTGATAGTACAAGCCGTGAAATGCGTGCCATCGTAAGTTATATTAAATTTATTGGGCAATGCGTGCCTAAAGATACGATTCCAAACGGTACAGGTATTTGGAAATTGAAATTCATGAATCGAGCAGCTGACCCAACCAAAGGCCAAGTTGCTTATGAGCAAAAATGTGTGAGTTGCCACGGAAAAAATGGCGAAGGGGTAAAAAGTCCCGATGGTATTGTTTATACGTATCCTCCACTTTGGGGACAACATTCCTATAACATTGGGGCTGGTCTATTTCGACTTTCTCGCTTAGCTGGCTACATAAAAACCAATATGCCATTTGGAGCTACTTACGAAAAGCCGCAATTATCTGACGAAGAAGCCTGGGATATTGCCGCTTACGTTAATTCTCGCCCACGGCCAACGAAAGATTTAAGCAAAGACTGGCCAAAAATTTCGGGTAAACCAATTGACCATCCTTTTGGGCCATACTCCGATAATTTTTCTGAGAAACAGCACAAATTTGGGCCTTTCAAGCCGATTGATGAATTCAAGAAAGCAGAGAAAAAGAAACAAGAAGCTCTCAAAAATAAAACTCAACAAATAAAATCCTAAACGATTAAATCAAAATAATTATGAAGAAAATACTCATATTACTCGCCTTTCTATCAAGCACTTATGCTTTTGCACAAACCGATAATGGCGAAAAACACAAAATTGTTTTTCAGTTTGTATCGGGCGACACTCTTTCGCAGCATAGTTTGGTAAATAACCTCAAAAATCTTCGTGAAGGCTGGCCTAAAGCAGCCGTTGAGGTGGTTTTTCATGGCAATGGAATATTTATGGTCATGGGCGAAAAAACAAAATATGCCAAAGAATTAGAAGATTTTGCGGTCAAGAAAGATATTAAATTGGTGGTCTGCGAAAACACCATGAAACAAAAAAAGATTGTAAAGTCGCAACTTTTAACCTTCGTTAGTACCGTTCCGATGGCAATCGCTGAAATCGTAGTTAAGCAAGAGCAGGGCTGGACATACCTCAAAGCGGGGCTGTAAAGTTAGTATTCTACACGGCTTAAGTTTAAGTTAAACGATGAAAAATTTGATAATAATGGCACTTTTAGTGTCATCAGGAACGGCTTTTGCTCAAAATCAAGCAGTGAAACAAGATACGTTCTCTTTGAGGCGTCTTTTTAGTAATGGTAAAATTAAGGGGTCGGTAAGGCAATTTTCAATGTTCACTGATAATCATTCAGGGCTTTCTGATTACTATGCTTTAGCTATTGGGGCAGGCTTGAATTATGAAACCAAGCGTTGGAAAAATATGCAATTTAGCTTTGGGGGCTTTTTCGTACATGATTTAGCCTCAAGCAATTTCTCAAAAGCCGACCCTACCACTAAAACCATTAGCCGATACGATATTGGGCTTTTTGATATTTTAGAACTCAACAATCAGCTCATTAGTCGAGTTGAGAACCTCAACATCAAGTATTTCTATAAAAAATCTACTTTGATAGTTGGCAAACAGGTATTAAAAACGCCTTTGGTGAATCCGCAAGATGGACGAATGACTTCTTCAATGATGGAAGGAGTTTATGTTCATTTCAATCAACTAAAAAACCTGCACCTCGAAGGGGGATGGTTATATAGAAGTAGTCCACGCTCTACTATAAAATGGTTTAGCGTGGCAAATTCGATTGGCACTTATCCGATGGGCATAAACACCAACGGTACAAAAGGGAATTATTTAGATAATATTTCGAGCAAAGGTCTATTCATTTTAGGCGGAAATTATGATGTCAACGAATCCTCAAAATTATCAGCATGGAATTATTTCATCGAAAATGTAAGTAATACTTCGATGCTACAATGGAATCAAGATTTTGACCTAAAAATGCACAAAATTAAGTATGGTTTGCAGTTTTTCAGTCAAAATGCTATCAAAGACGGAGGAAACCCTGACCCAACCAACACCTACATGGCGGCCAATAGCAAATCTATAGTTTTGGGGGCCATGCTTGGTTTGACTAAAAAACAAAGCTCGTGGACACTCAATTATACTCGAATCACGAAAGATGGTCGTTTTCAGTTTCCGAGAGAATGGGGACGTGACCCATTTTTTACATTTCTACCCCGAGAACGCAACGAAGGCTTGGGCGGAGTTCATGCAGTAAGTGGCACTTTTAGCCGAAATATTGCTTCTAAAAATCTAC
>JACCDW011219841.1_pt1 | contig 17284 bp, 15 predicted proteins | sample 7449781 | NCBI WGS metagenome assembly JACCDW01 (sample SAMN15323449, study PRJNA562643) | freshwater metagenome | isolation source: river surface water | place: USA:Blue River Watershed | collected 2017-08-18
GCCGCGCAGAAATGAAAGCAAATCTGCGCCGTCGCCTTCGTGCGCAACGTGAAGAACGTTACGTAGAACACAATCTCCTGCATTTATTAGAACTCCCAGAATTTTCACAAAGTAAAGTCATCGCTTCGTACTATTCATATGGAACCGAACCAGATACTCATCAACTGAATAAAGCGATCATCGAATCAGGAAAAACTCTCCTACTGCCGCGAATAAATGGCGAAACTCTTGATTGGATTCAATGGGACGGCAGCGCTGAAACTCTCGCGGCAGAGGGAAAGCTTCACCAACCTATCGGCGAAGCTTTCACTGATTTAGCAGCGATTGAATTAGTTCTCGTGCCAGCACTCGCTATTGATCCAGATGGATATCGACTTGGACAAGGTGGTGGTTTCTATGATCGAGCTCTCCCGCTCTTGAGCGCATGGAAACATGGCGTCGTTTACTCCTATGAAAAGATGGAACACGATCTCCCACGCGAAAAGTGGGATATTCCGATGGATAGTTGGTAGTTACGGCAGATTACGCGCAACGACGATGCGTTGAATCTGGTTGGTGCCCTCATAAATCTGGGTCAACTTTGAATCGCGCATCATACGCTCGACTGGATAGTCACTGACATATCCATAGCCGCCGAGAATCTGTACTGCATCCGTTGTTACCTTCATCGCCACATCCGTTGCAAGTGTCTTACATGCAGCAGAGTAGAACTTGAGATCGGCATCGTTACGCTCTGACTTTGCAGCAGCTGCATAGGTAAGTTGGCGCGCAGATTCGATAGCGATTGCCATATCTGCCAACATAAATTGAATACCCTGGAAATCAAAGATTTCTTTACCAAATTGCTTGCGTTCATGTGAATACTTCTTCGCTGCATCAAATGCACCCTGTGCAAGACCAAGAGCTTGCGCTGCGATTGTGATGCGCGTGTGATCGAGAGTATCCATCGCAAGTGCAAAACCCTTACCAATATCAGAGATACGGCGGTCATCGCCAATGGTGACGTTGTCGAAATAGACCTCACGAGTCGGTGAACCACGAAAGCCCATCTTTTTCTCTGGTGCGCCAAATGAAACGCCGGGGTCGTTCTTCTCGACGACAAAGGCAGTGATTCCCTTAGAGCCCAACGATGGATCGGTCTGTGCAATGACTGTATAGAACTCGGAGACGCCAGCATTAGAGATCCACTTTTTGCTGCCGTTGATTACCCAGTTATCTCCGACGCGCTCTGCCTTTGTCTTAAGCGATGCAGCATCAGAGCCAGACTCGGATTCAGAGAGGCAATATGAAAAACCTTTTCCTTTTGCCAGCTGTGGCAGCCATTTATTCTTCTGTTCAGTGTTGCCACCGAGGATGAGTGGAAATGAACCTAACTTATTGACTGCTGGGATCAAAGATGCAGAGCCACAGACGCGCGCAACTTCTTCAATGATGATGACCATGGCAAGTGCATCCGCACCGTCACCACCATTTTCGGTTGGAACGTGAGCAGCAAAGAGTCCCGATTTCAGTAACGCATCATGTGCCTCTTGTGGGTAGCGATGATCTTCATCAACCGCATGTGCAAAGGGAGCAATCTCTTTCTCAGAGAGCGCACGTACAGAATCTCGAAGATCGTTGTACTCCTGGGGAAGTAGAAAGACATCCTTGAGCGTCATTGCTTCTCCTCATTATTTGAGCTGCGTTTATCATCGCGTTGCGCAAGTGTATTCAAATAAGCGTTGTACTTCGCTAGCTCATCTTCCTCGCCCATCGCGGCCAGGCGTGCTTCGTTGCGATCGATTCGAACTGTCTCTCGCTTATCTTCCCGCATCCATAAAATGAAGGTTGCTATAAGCGCCAAAATGATTGGTACCTCTCCCATCGCCCAACCAACGGATCCACCTGCTTCTTGGTCGGCTAGGAGATTGGTATTCCACGGTGTTTGAAGCGATGCGTAATAGCCGCCATCAATCAAAGTTGATAGCGACATCAGTGCGATTGAGAAAAACGCGTGGAGACTTACAGCAGCGAAGAGGATAACGATTCGGATGATATGTGGAATCTTCTTTGGCGCTGGATCGACTCCGATGACAACGCTGAAGAATAAGAAGCCGACCAAGATAAAGTGGATATTCATCAGCACATGTCCGGCATGGTTCTGCATCAAATTGCCGAAGAGGTCGGTGAAGTAAAGAACGAAGCGTGATCCATCAAAGAGCGCAAGAGCGGTCAAAGGACTGGTGATGATGATGGAGTATCTAGAGTGAAGAATCTTGAGAGCAAATGCACGGACACCTCGCTCTGAATCTGTGCGCCCTTGCGGCAATGTGCGCAGCGCCAAAGTGATAGGTGCACCAAGAACTAATCCAATAGGTGCAATCATTCCTAAGACCATATGAGCAATCATGTGATACTCAAATGAGAAGAGCGCGTAGACACCAAGCCCACCAGATGTTGCAAAATCAATGAGCGCAATGCCTACAGCAAATGCAACGGTTCTCCCAACTGGCCAAGAATCGCCACGAGATTTCAGAACTGCGACGCCCTTTATATAGAGAGCAACAGCTGTGATGAGTATGGCAATCATCAGCCCATCTGGGTTGTAGAGCTTAAGTAGATTGATAAACGATGGTGGAGGTGGAGTCTCTTGTCCCACGATGATTTGAGCAGCGCTTAGTTCTGTCACATCACCAATTGGTGGCTGAATCTGCGACAACCAACTTCCCATCAAGACAACAGATGCCATCACCATCGCTTCAACAACTACGAGTCGGGCCAACTCTTGTAGACGGACCTCGTCGCGCGATTCAAGAGCCTTGCGGTTGGCATATCCCATGGCGAAGAGCGCGATGGTGAGAAGAACCTTTGCAATCACCACATATGAATATTGAGTTCCCCAAGCGGACTTCTCGTTCAAACGAGTCCAAGCAGTCAGCGCGCCGCTAATCACAACCGCAATCGCTGCCCAGAGCGCCAATTGAGAGAAGCGATAAAGCGCAACAACTCGCTCTTCACGTGGAATAAGAATGATGCCAAAGAGGCCACCCACCCAGAGAGTGAGCGCAATGATGTGAGTGACCAGAGCACCTACAGCAAGGGCATGTGATCCGCCTGCCGCAGCGTGGCTCTGAAAGACAGGCGCAATCAAGGCAATCAACGCAATTCCAGTAATAATCACCAAGGGCAAGGCGCGCTTGAAGAATGGGATAAGTATTGAAACGACCCCTAACCCAATTAATTGGATCAGAGCTGATTTACCGAGATCGGTCTGAGTTAAATATGAATTGATTGTTGTGGGATCAAAGGCACCTGCAATATTCGTGCTCAGAATCTGAGCTACCTTCAGAATGACACCGGTAAATGCCGAGAGCAACCAGAGAGATGCGAGCACGCCTGCGATTTTCTTCAACCGCATGCCGACAGAGGTGAGCGCCCCATCCTCATTTACAACAAAGAGCGAAGATGAAAGCAAAGTGCCGATGGTGGCAAAGGAGAGTAAAAAGAACGCGCCTTGATTGGCAATCATCTTTCGCTATACAACTTTCTCGCATAACGAGCGAGCGCCACAGTTACGACCAACGCTGCAAGTAATAGACCCAGAACAAACATTGTGGTGCCAGCATTGTTGCCAGTGGGTACCGGAGTTGGTGTGGGTTCTGGAGCTGTTGTTGCCACGATTGTTGGCTCAGCAAAATTAAATGTGAAGGATCCAGTGAGTGGAACATCGTTCTCGGCCAACAGTGTGTAGTTGACTGTGTAAATTCCAGATCGAACAAAATTCTTCAGTCCTACGACTGCTTCATTCCCGGCGATAGTCAGAGTTCCATCATCAACACGAATTCCAGATGGATCAGTGACAACAACTTCATTTCCAGTATCGAGAATTGGCACCTCAGCTGTCAGAGTTACTGCGCTCGGTGCTGATTCGAGCGATTGGCCTGCTGAAGGGCTAGTGGTGACCAAGGTGTTTGCAGGTGCCGCCGCACTTCCTGAGAAGAGAAGTCCCAATGCGATCACTGCCACGCTTGCTGCCTTCTTCATATAGCCCTCCAGGTTGTAGCGCTGACGTTGATTCGCGCCTATCGTCTCACTTCTTTAGACTAGGCCACCAGTCCTAGCGCTTCTACTTTTATCGGGTGAAGCCCTAACGAAGAGAGGTCACATCTGATGCCTACATATCAATATGCATGCAGCGCCTGCGGCCATGCCTTTGAGGTCTTTCAATCTTTCTCCGATGACGCTCTGACCGACTGCCCTCAATGCAAGGGTGCAATAAAGAAGGTCTATAGCAATGTTGGAGTCGTCTTTAAAGGCTCTGGTTTCTACAAGACCGATTCTGCGCCTAAGCCATCTTCAGCTGATTAATCACCCTTCGTGATGCGGAGGGCGATCGCCCTTAATCTCTTCTTCTCGACGGCGATCCTCGCTCTGATCCTCACGAGGGTCGCGCTCATCATCAGTGGTTGCGGGAAAGATGTTACTCACAGCACATACCCCCCTTCGGAAGAGACGCCTTAAGTCTACTCCGTCATACTTCAACCATGTTCGAGAAACTTGGCCACTTCGCCGTTCGTCGTAAGAAGATTGCAGTAATTACCTTTGTTATCTCCATCCTCGTTGCTGGTGGTGTTGGAGCACAGGTATTTAATCGCCTCGATTCGGGTGGATACTCAATCGCATCGAGTGATTCATACAAGGTATACACATACATTACCGATGTTCTCAAGGAATCCGACCCAGCGATTGTGGTCATGGTTGATGCCGCAACGAGCGTTGATGATCCAGCCGTTGCTGCTCGAGCGATTGCACTTGAGAAGAAGATGGGCGCTGAAGAAGGTGTATCGAAAACTCTTTCATACTGGTCATCTGGCGGTGCGCCTGCATTGAAATCAAGTGATGGAAATGCTGCCTACATTTTGATTTACGGAGATGGCGAGGCATTTAGTCCAAAGAGCCAAGATTTAGGAAAGATCTTCCAAGAAAATTACGATGGCAAAGTGGACGGCTTCACGCTCTACGCTGGCGGTTTTGGTGTCATTGGAAATGCCATCACAGAGAAAATCAGTAAAGATCTCAAGCTCTCGGAATCAATCTCGATTCCTCTGACTTTTATCTTGTTGGCCTTTGTCTTCGGCGCTCTTGCTGCATCTGCCATGCCACTGATTGTTGGAGTCGCTGCAATTCTCGGATCATTTTTTATTCTCTATCTCTTAACGCTCTTCACTGATGTCAGCGTTTACGCGCTCAACCTTGTGACAGGTATGGGGCTTGGACTTGGCATTGACTATGCCTTATTGATGGTCAATCGATTCCGAGAAGAGTTGCATAAAGGAAGGAGCGTTGAAGAATCCATCGTCACGATGATGGCAACAGCGGGAAAGACTGTCTTTTACTCGGGTCTCACCGTTCTCGTCACTTTGATGTCATTGATCTTCTTCCCGCTGCCATTCCTTAAATCATTTGGCTATGCCGGTGTATCCGTTGTTGCTCTAGCAGTTGTTGGCGCGCTCTGCGGCTTACCCCCGATCTTGGCTCTTCTCGGAACCAAGATTGATAAGGGAGTAGTGCGCCGCGGATCCATCACTCCTAAGGAGGAAGGACGCTGGGCGCAAACTGCTCGCTTTGTGATGCGACGCCCTGTATCAGTCACCGTTCTCTCATTAATCGTGCTTGGAATTCTGGCCGCGCCTCTGACTTCGGCGAAGTTTTCACAGACCGATTCGCGAACATTGCCTGCATCAAATCCAGCTGCTATTGCAACTGCGGTTCAAGCAGAGCGCTTCCCTGGTCAGACTGGTAACCCAGTTGAAATTATCATTCCTGGTGGCGTCAACAAGAGTGGCGAAGTAGATTCGTATCTCGCTGCTATTTCTCGGGTTGAAGGAATTGTTCTAGTCAATCCTGCAGTTCCTTACGGTGAAGATCTACGAGTAACGGCAATTCACTCCATGCTTCCTCGTTCGCCAGAGGCACAGAAGTTGATTCACGACCTCCGTGATTTGCAGTCACCCGCTGGCACCATAATCGGTGGAGTCGCAGCAGATTACACAGATTCACAAGATGGAATCGCCTCGACTCTTCCACTTGCATTTGGCTGGATTGCAATCAGCGTACTGATTCTGCTCTTCCTCTTTACTGGATCTGTCATCTTGCCGATCAAGGCGATTATCCTCAACGTACTTTCGCTCGCGGCGACGATGGGTGTACTCACCTGGGTCTTCATCGATGGAAACCTACAATGGCTAGTCGGTGACTTCACCGTGACTGGAACGCTCGACACTTCAATTGTCATCTTGATTGCGGTGGTCGTGTTCGGTCTCTCCATGGATTACGAAGTCTTCTTGCTCTCACGTATTCGCGAAGAGCATGACGCCGGAAAATCAAACGAAGAGGCGGTGGCGATTGGTCTTCAACGTTCTGCACGAATCATTACTGCAGCTGCCGTCTTGCTTGCAGTCGTCTTTGCTTCGTTTGTATTGAGCGGTGTCACCTCTATTAAATCCATGGGATTCGGCGTTGCTTTGGCAGTAATGCTCGATGCAACGATTGTTCGTGGGCTACTGGTACCTGCGCTGATGCGTCTCTTTGGCGAGCGAAACTGGTGGGCACCAAAGTCCATGCAGCGATTTACCATCAAACACTAACGTCCCTTACCCTTAGGTCATGGACTTGATAGCCACTCTGCAATGTGCAGACCAGCCCGGCATCGTGCACGCGATGACGAGCGCTGTCTTGGCTGCCGAGGGCAATATTATTGAGAACCAACAATTCACTGATCACGCAACAAATACCTTTGTCATGCGTACACGTTTCGAGTCGGCACAATCTCTCGAGAAGGCCGCTTCAACTTTGCAGGCGGGCCTTGCTCAATTCAGCCCAGCGCTTCATATCCGTCCCACAGATGAGAAGCCGCGCGCGCTAGTCATGGTGACTAAAGAGAGCCACTGCTTACGCGATCTTCTCTATCTCCTTGAACTCAATGAGCTACCTATTGAGATTCCGCTTGTTATTTCGAATCGGGAAGAGCTGAAAGCTCTCGTTGAATCACATGGAATTCCGTTCCTCTATCTCCCGATTGACTCAGCCAACAAGGCGACGCAAGAAGCTGTAGTGCTTAAGAAGATTGAAGAACTCAAAATTGATTTTGTTGTCCTCGCTCGTTACATGCAGATTCTCTCAGCTGAATTCTGCGCCGCATTGCCAGGCAGAATTATCAATATCCACCACTCATTCCTACCCGGCTTTAAAGGCGCCAAGCCATATCACCAGGCGCATGACCGTGGAGTAAAGATCATCGGCGCCACCGCGCACTTCGTCACTGCAGATTTAGATGAAGGTCCAATCATCGAACAGGATGTCACTCACGTGGGTCACACTTCAACACCTGAACAACTGACATCCATAGGGCGAGATATCGAACGTCGCGTTCTCTCACGTGCCGTGCGCCTCTATGCAGAAGACCGCATCTTCATCGTTGGCCATCGCACAATTGTCTTTGCATAAAGGAGCTAGACCATGCTTGGTGGAGTAAACAATGCGCTCTGGTTTCAGAGTATCGCTGGCTATTTTGTAGTCGGCCTGATTCTCATACCAATTCTTAAGTGGGCATTTCCCACAAATAAGGCGATCAAAGCTGAGCGAGCCGAGATTAAGCAGATGCGGAAAGAGCTACGCAGACTGAAGCGAAAGTAATTTACTTACCAAGTAACTTCTTATCTCGCGCTCGGTAGAACTCCCAGAACGAGAGCGTCAATAAAATCATGGAAAAGCCAAAGAGCAAATCTTCAATCGGAGCTCCAGCTAAGCGAGGACCGGTAATTGTTTCGGGTGAGTAAATTACAATATTGGATGAAGTAAGCCACCAATTAGTTAATAGCTGAAACGGGAAGATTAATCCGTAGGAGAGCCAGAAGATTCCCTTAGTGATCATCTGAACTCGAATGAAATAGAGATCGGATACCACCGCAAAAATCACCGCGTAGAGAGCAATATCTGAGTAGTTCATCGTCGCTCCTTCACATATTTAATAATCTTCAGCAGTGTGACATAGACAATCACTGTCATAAGAGGAACGATGATAAAAAAGAGGACTTCCTCAACTGGAATGATTCCAAAGAGATAGAAGCCAAGAATTTGTTCTCTATCGAAATCCCAATTCTCTTTTTTAATTGCCCAATAATCCCAATTGAGATAGATGATGAGGATGGAGATATCGGCAAAGAGAAAATTGCGCCAGAAGCGTGGAATTCGAATTCTAAAAACTAATGTGACTGCGACGGCACAGAAAGCAATAAATCCCAAGACCAAGAGATAATTGAATTGCGCCATGGCGATACTCTCGCATATAACCCCTCTCTCAATTACTCTTTACCTATGCCGAATTCGCTAATTTTTGTTTATAAGTGGGCGAGGCAGTGGTCGAGGTTGGGCTTACTGGCGTCTCTAGCAATTGTGATTGCGATTCAATCCACGCTAGGCGATATTCCCCTCTCGTTGCAATTAGGCATTGCTCTCATCGCTTTGCTCGTCGGCATCCCTCATGGCGCAATTGATCATTTGATTACTATTCCCCGCACTTCACGGCGAAAATTCATCGCATACATCGCTGGATACGTCCTTATTGCAATCCTCGCCGGGTGGGCAATCGCAACCTGGAATCTATTGGGATTCCAAATCGTTGTCGTGATGAGCGCGCTGCACTTTGGCTTCGGCGATGCCGCATATCGCAACGAAGAAACTGTCTATCTCAAGGAAGATAAATTCCCGCTCTGGGTTGAGAGCGCCTACGCGATTCCAGCCGGTTTTCTTCCGGTCGTTCTTCCACTCACTGATGCTAGAACTCTCGATGCGCTAGAAAGAATTCAACCAACGCTCATCAATTGGGCTGGCAGTAACTCTGATGCAATACGCAGTTACACGATGGTCTTGGGCGTTGCAGCCATTCTCCTTCTTATCGTGACTCGCTACTACTCGCACGCCCTCGATCTCGCTCTACTATCGCTCTTGGCTCTCATCGCACCACCATTGATTGCCTTCGCCGTTTACTTTGGTTTCTGGCATGCAGTACGTCATACCGCACGATTGGTGCCGAAGCTCGATACCGCTATGAAAGAGATTGAAAAAGGTAGTCCGAAGCGAGCTATCGCCGCTGCGGTGATTCCTGGTCTCTATGCAATTGCAGGAACATTTGCACTGGCTGCAGCTCTCATGTTCGCGAGTCCAGATAAATTCTCCTCAAGCATGCTCTGGAGTACCTTGGTCATTATTTGGGCGCTCACTGTGCCGCATATGGCAACAACTTCTCGCTTCGATTTAGCAGCGTTTAAGAGATAAGAGTCCCGTATGTCGAAGAGCGAACTCTCTCTCTATCAAAGAGGGATTCATGCGCGTAATGCAGTGTGGGCCTCGTTTTTCTTACTCGGTGTGGCCGGCATGGCATGGGTTCCAAGAATTCCGGAAATCAAAGACTCTTTAGGGCTAAGCGACGGGCAATTTGGCGTGCTGCTCTTGGCGAGCACTGCAGGTGCAATTCCTGGAGCACAACTTGCCGGTCGTGTGGTTCATATGTACTCCTCTCAACTAGTTATACGAATCTCTGGCGTACTTCTTCCTATCGGAGTTTTTATTATGGGGTACGCATCCACCGTTGAAATCTTGGCATTGGGTCTTCTGATAATGGGATTTAGCGTTCCATTTATGGATGTTGCTCTCAATGGGCAAGCGGTGGAAATTGAGCACCATACAAAAGGTCGGTGGATGTCGAGTTTCCATGGCTTGTGGAGCGTTGGCGCTTTCACAACAACTCTCTTTGGTGGCGCTATCTCCCACTTACTCACACCGCGTGAAAACTTATATCTCATGTCAATTATTTCTTTTTTTGCCTACATTTTTGTTACACGTTATCTCCTTCCACCAGATCTTGATGGACATTTAGGCGATGCAGGCACAGTGACCGAATCGAAGGTTCCACTCTTTGGAAAACAATCAACGATTCTCTGGGCTCTCGGAATTGGGCTCATTTGTGCACTTATTCCTGAGGGCGGAGCTTTTGATTGGAGCGGAATTCTTCTCAAGGATCACATGGGAATAACAAAAGGCTTAACAGCATCAGCGGCAACTTCTTTCTCTCTTGCCATGATTGCAAGTCGATTACTAGGGGATCGATTCTTTGAGAAGTGGGGCCATGTTAAGACAGTGAAATATGGCGGACTCTTTGGTGGAAGCGTCTGGGGTTTATCGCTCGCAATTGGTATTCCAATCTCTGACTCACATCAGATGATTGGACTTGTCGTGGTATGCATTGGATTTGCTGCAGCCGGTTTCGGTATCGGTCCATTCTTTCCTGCCTTTTATTTAGCAGCGGCCTCCGTTCCAGGTGTCGCGCCATCAGTTGGCCTAGCACGCGTCGGTTTGATTGCCTTTGCTGCTTACTTCGCCGGCCCAACAATGATGGGAGCTATCGCCGAAGTAGCGTCGTTACCAATTGCCTTTATTTTTCCAGTTTCGCTCTTCTTTATCGTTGCCCTTCAATCACGGTATATCAAGGTGCGCGAGATACATTAAGTGTCCTAGGCGGGAGTTGAACCTGCGACCTACCGCTTAGGAGGCGGTTGCTCTATCCACTGAGCTACTAGGACTTCGCACCTGATGTGCTTGGCAAAGGTTATCGGTATATGTAGCCTTCCCTTCACAACACTATAAGTCCGCACGGGACTATCAGAAACGAAAGGCCATTCCATGAGAGCGCTCGTTATCGGCGCAGGCGGAGTTGGCAGTGCAATCGCAAATATCGCATCACGTAAACCGTTTATCACTGAACTAGTGATTGCAGATTACGACCTTGCTCGCGCAAACGCTGTCGCTTCAAAGATCCAAGACCCACGATTTACTTCAGTGGAGGTGGATGCCGGCGATCTGGTGGCGCTCGAGGGGCTGATTCGTAAGGTCGCTCCAGATGTCGTGGTCAATGCAGTAGATCCACGTTTTGTAATGAATATTTTTAACGCGGCGAAGAACGCTGGCGTTAACTACATCGATATGGCGATGTCACTCTCGAGTGCACATCCAACCGACCCATATAACAAAGTGGGCGTCATGTTGGGCGATGAACAATTTGCACAAGCTGCCGAATGGGAGAAGAGTGGAAAGTTCGCTCTTGTTGGAATGGGTATTGAGCCGGGAATGAGCGACATCTTTGCTCGTTACGCGCAGGACTATCTATTCAGCACAATTGATGCCGTCACTATTCTCGATGGCTCAAATCTCTCAGTTGATGGATATGAGTTTGCTCCATCCTTCTCAATCTGGACCACCATCGAGGAGTGTCTCAATCCCCCTTTAATTTGGGAGAACGGAGGGTTCCATACTGCAAAGCCGTTTACTGGAGGAGTTACCTTTGAATTCCCAGAAGGTATAGGGCCGGTGGAGTGCGTGGATGTGGAGCACGAAGAAGTTGTACTAATTCCCAAGAAGGTAAAAGCTGACAAGGTCACCTTCAAGTATGGCCTTGGAAATGATTTCATTGAAAAGTTGAAGACGATTCATGCCCTTGGGCTTTCCAAGAAAGAGAAGGTGAATTACCGTGGAATGGAGATTGCTCCACGTGATTTCTTAGCTTCACTCCTCCCAGATCCAGCAAAGATTGGGCCAATGATGCACGGCAAGACCTGTGCGGGGACGCACGTTAAAGGTCTCGATAAAGAAGGTAAGCCATATGCCTGCTACATCTATAACGTTGTTGATAACAAGTGGTCTATGGATAACTATGGCGATCAAGCTGTGGTGTGGCAGACCGCAATTAATCCAGTTATCGCGATGGAACTCATCGCCAATGGCACTTGGAAGCCAGTCGGCGTTGTAGGTCCTGAGTGGTTAGAGCCAAAACCGTTCCTCGATTTGATTGCGGATTATGGAAGCAGTTGGCATATTCGTGATGAAGACCCAGCAGGATTGGAGTAATAAATGAGTAAGAAATGGGCGCTCATTACCGGTGCAACTGTTGGCATCGGCGATGCTTTTGCGCGGCTCTTAGCTGCGCAGGGATATAACCTCGTTATCAATGCTCGTTCGCTTGATAAGTTAGAAGAGCGAGCGGCATTTCTGCGCAAGGAGTTCAGCATTGAAGTTGATGTCCTTGCCGCCGATCTTGCAAAAGATTGCGAAAAGGTCGAGGCTTATATTTCCTCTCATGAGATCGAAGTTCTCATTAATAATGCGGGCTTCGGTCTTAACCAGTCATTTCTCGCAAGCGCTATTGAAGATGAGGAACAAGTTCTCGATGTGCTTGTCCGAGCACCAATGCGATTGATGCATGCAGCGCTGCCACAGATGCGCAAACGAAACTCTGGCATCGTCATCAATGTCTCATCCACGGCGGCATATATCGCTGGCGGCCATTACAGCGCTGCAAAGTCATATCTGACAGTGATGTCAGAGTCACTTCATACACAACTCGCACCCACCAATGTGAAGGTCTGCTCACTCAACCCTGGCTTTGTTCGCACCGAATTTCATCAACGAGCTGGTATGAAGATGGGCGCTATTCCCAATTTCATGTGGCTTAACGGTGACTTCTTGGTTCAGCAGGCATGGGCCGATGCACGCAAAGGTAAGGCGATCAGCATCCCTGGGTGGCAGTACAAAGTACTCCGAGCGATTATCGCTATCGCTCCTCGAAGCACTGTCCGCAAGATGGGGATGTCCCTTCGTACCAAGCAAAAGTAAATTCACACGCTTTTCACCGCTTAGGAGCAATAAAAGTGAGGAACCGGTAGATACCATAGGGCTTACATCAATGGAGGTTTTTCATGTTTCGTAAGGTCACGCTCTCACTACTCGCTGCGATTCTTGTAGCAGGTTCAGTGTCTGCCATCCCTGCTAGTGCAGCTACCAAGATCAGCAATGGCGTTGCATGCAAGAAGGTCAATGCAACTACAAAAGTTGGTGGTTACTCTTACCGATGCGCAAAGAACACCATGGTGAAGAATTCAAAGCTCACTTGGCTCTCGGTCGAGTGCCTATCAGCAATCAAGAGCTATAACGCAGCGCTCAAGGCGCGAACAAATCTTGCTGATGTGACAACTCAGACAGCGGCCCTTGATGAAGAGCTGGCAAGCGCAAGTGCGGCGCTGACGAAAACCACAGCTGCACTCGATGCCGCAAAAGCCCAAGCAATTAAGTCGCGAGCAATTCTGGCGGCTACCACTAATACCAATGACAAACTTGAACTCTCCGCGGCTGTGACCAAGCTTGCCAATGCAATCCTGGTCTTGACTGCAAGCCGTTCTAAGTTGGATACACAGGTCAAGGATCTGATTTCAAAGAAGGCGCTCCTTGCAAGTGCTCCAGAACAACTAGCGGCAAATCTTGAAGACTCTAAGGCATCAGCAACGCTGCTCTGCGCGCGAGGTTTCTAGAACCTTTTCATAGTTACAAGTAAGGCTCCCCCTATTGCTAGGCGGGGGCCTTACTTATTTACTCGCTCAATGAGCGTGGCGAAGCGATATCTATTACCGGTGGCTATCGCCCTTCACATTACCTGGCAATTTTTCTCACCTACTCCATCTCTCGCCCGAGACCTTATCTTCTACAACCTGATCTGGATTGCAGCTCTGGTGCTCATCATCTTTGCACCAATTACCTTTGATCGCGTTGCACTAAGTGCACTCGCTCTCGCTATCTTCTTCTGGGGGGTTGGTTCATCTGCCTCAAGTATCGATCAATTTCTATCAGCAACGCCTCGATTTACCCTCGCATCTCAACTGCTCTACATCCTCTTCTATCCACTGCTTCTGATCACGATTCCGCGGTTTTCAACAGCATCTGCACGGCTACGTCCAATTGAACTGCTCGATGCCCTCATCTTTGGTCTGGGATTTACATCTCTTATCTCAGCGCTGCTCTTGGCTCTAATATTTCCGAATGAAGGATTGAGAGGGAGCGATAACTACTTCCTTATCTTCTATTCTGTGGGAGATCTCTCGCTCCTACTGGTACTTGCAATGACTCTCATTACACGAAGGCTTAATCGCTATAGCTTTCTCCTGGCTATCGGTGTGACCACTTTTACTGCGGCAGATATCTACTATCTCTGGCTCGCCATCAATGGCCGCTACTCTTTCGGCGGACTTATCGATTCACTCTGGTTAATTGCTATCGCTTTTATTGCTCTTTCGGTGACATCAAACCCGGGTGGCAGATTCGCTTTGCGTCCAATTCATCCAGCTCTGGTCGCGCTCTCAATTTTTATCACGCCTATCTTGCTTGCAACGAGCGCGCTTCGGCCAGATGTCATTCCTTCATTTATCGTTCTACCGTCGATTGCAAATCTACTCTTGGCTTTGATTCGCATGAATACTGCGCTCGGTGAGGCAAGAACGTTGATTAATGAACGTAATCTTGCTCGAACTGACGAGCTCACTGGGTTAGCGAATAGGCGCCGTTTGTTAGCAGAGATTGAGAATTTCTCTCAAGTTGAAGGCGCACTCTTGCTCTTAGACCTTAATCAATTTAAACCAGTCAACGATAACTATGGACATGAGGTAGGAGACCAACTCTTACGTGAGGTTGCGCGGCGATTTACTCGCGCGATTCCAGAGGGTTCCATCCTTGCCAGATTAGGCGGAGATGAGTTTGGAGTCTTGATTCCGGGAACCATGGAAGAAACACTTGAGAGCGCTCATGCGCTGCGCGCTTCTCTAAGTTATCCATGTCAGGTAAATGGCTTATCCATCTCGGTGGGGGTAAGCGTGGGACATGTCTACAACGATGGCGCAGGAAACTTATTGAAGCGTGCAGATGATGCGATGTATCGCGCTAAGCAGATGGAGCTGGGGGTAGTTCAACTTTAATCTCTTTGAGGCGCTCAAGGGATTCAAGACGTTCTACTGCATGATCCACAATTCGCTCTGGATAACCGTGGCTATAGCCATCGAGATAGAGCCATGGTTCATGGATATCAGAACCACTTAAATGAGCTAGCTCAGGGACATATTTACGGATGTAATTTCCATCCGAATCAAACTTCTTTCCTTGTTCGATGGGATTGAAGACTCGGTAATACGGTGAGGCATCGGTTCCAGTCCCTGCAGTCCACTGCCAGCCATGCGCGTTAGATGCTGGGTCAAAATCAACTAAATGATCTGCAAAGAAACGCTCTCCCAACTGCCATTCGAGGTGGAGATCTTTAACCAAGAATGATGCAACGACCATACGGGCTCGGTTATGCATCCAGCCTTCGACGAGCAATTGGCGCATCGCTGCATCAACAAATGGATAACCGGTCTTTCCTTCACACCATGCCTTAAATTGTGCGCCAGGCTTGTCGTACCGCATTTCTTTAAATCGGGGTGCGTAATACTCAGTATCTGTATTGGGATTGTGAAAGAGCACATCAGCATAGAACTCGCGCCAGGCAATCTCTTTGCGGAAAGTATCGTGTGCTTTGCTATCGCCGAGGCCATGAAGCAGTGTGCGGGGATGAATTTCACCAAACTTTAGATAGCTACCCATCTTCGATGTGCCATCAATGCCAGGTAGATTTCTATTTTCGTCATACGAATCGAGACCGTTCTTCTTAAAAGCTTTAAATCTCTCATGTGCAGCTAATTCACCTGCGGTAATGATTCTGGTTCCTGCTGGAACTTTGAAATCAGGGAATGCACGGTACTTATCTGGTGGCGTCGGTGCTTTGATCTCTTTCGGCGCCTTTGCTGGTGCACGCCAACCATGGATGCACCAATTCTTGTAGAAAGGCGTGTAGACCTTGTAGGGCGTCCCGTCACTTGGCTTTACAACCCGACCTGGTGCAACTGCATATGGACTACCGGTGCGAATCAGTGGAATACCTGCAGCTTCAACTCGCTGATCACGTTGCGCGCCATAACGTTCTACCTCTGCAGAGATATGAACTTCGGTAGCTCCGTATAAATCCATCAACTCTTTGATGACCTTTACTTGATCGCCCTCAATGATGTGGAGTCGATTGCCCAATGACTCATCGAGAGCGCGAAGTGAGTTACTCATATATGCGAGCAACTTTTCGCCAGCTTCCGCTATCTGTTGCTTATCGAGGATGAAGAGTGGAATAACCTCATCACTACCTTCAATTGCTGCGTTCAGGGCTGGATGGTCGCTAATCCGAAGATCGCGACGGAACCAGATTATTGAACGCTTCACCTATCTGTGAAGTTGCTCGACAGTTGCATCCCAGCCAGCGACATCCTCTGGCTTACGCGGGCCCTTGCCAACGTAGCGTGCAGAAGGGCGAATCAAGCGACCAGTGCGCTTCTGCTCAAGGATATGTGCTGACCAACCAGCGGTGCGGGCTGCAGTAAACATTGAGGTAAAGAGCGGTGCTGGAACTTCAGCGAAGTCCAAGATAATCGCTGCCCAGAATTCGACGTTGGTTTCAAGAACGCGATCTGGTTGACGCTCACGGAGCTCCTTAAGAGCTGCCTTCTCAAGCGCTTCTGCAACTGCATAACGTGGAGCGTTGAGTTCCTTAGCGGTGCGACGAAGTGTGCGAGCGCGTGGATCTTCTGCGCGATAGACGCGGTGACCGAATCCCATCAAGCGCTCCTTACGATCAAGGAGTCCCTTTACATAAGCCTCTGCATTGCCGGTCTTCTCAACTTCTTCAATCATGTGAAGTACGCGAGATGGTGCGCCACCGTGAAGCGGGCCTGACATTGCACCGATTGCACCTGAGAGCGCTGCAGCAACATCTGCACCAGTTGATGCAATAACACGTGAGGTAAATGTGGAAGCGTTCATTCCATGCTCTGCAGCTGATACAAAGTATGCATCGATTGCACGAACGTGAAGTGGATCTGGCTCTCCGCGCCAACGAATCATCATCCGCTCTACAACAGTATGTGCCTTATCAATCTCTGATTCAGGAACTGGAGTTGCCACGATTCCACGCGCTGCTTGTGCAAGGTATGAGAGAACCATCACCGATGCGCGCGCAAGGTTGCTACGTGCCTCTGCATCATCAATATCGAGAAGTGGCTTGAAGCCCCATGCCGGCGCAAGCATTGCAATCGCTGACTGCACATCTACGCGAACATCTCCTGAGTGAACAGGGAGTGGAAATGGTTCTGCATTTGGAAGACCTGGATTGAACTCATCATCGACGAGAAGACCCCATACGTTTCCAAAGGAGACACGACCGACGAGATCTTCAATGTCGACGCCGCGATAGCGAAGGGCGCTACCTTCCTTATCCGGCTCTGCAATCTCAGATTCGAATGCGATAACGCCTTCTAGACCTGGCTTGAAATCATCTGACATGGTGAGCTCC
>JACCDW010826647.1_pt1 | contig 17277 bp, 17 predicted proteins | sample 7449781 | NCBI WGS metagenome assembly JACCDW01 (sample SAMN15323449, study PRJNA562643) | freshwater metagenome | isolation source: river surface water | place: USA:Blue River Watershed | collected 2017-08-18
CTGGAACGAAATTGAAGGCGGAGTTCAGCTCCATCAAGCACGTTCCTGGAATCGTTTCCATGGCGAGAACACAAGATCCAAACTCTGCCGATAGCCAATTCTACATTATGCTTGGCACTCACCCCCATCTCGACGGCCAATACACCGTATTTGCCAAAGTGATTGAAGGATACGAGCACGTAGAGAAAATTCGCCAAGGCGATAAAATTAAATCTCTAACCATTCAGTAAAAAATGGCCACAAGAAAGGGCCAGCCGGAACGGGCTGGCCTTTATTTTTTCAGTCGCCTCATTTTCTTAATTTTCAGAACCGTCTTTTTTCTTCGGAATGGAAGCTGAGGTAACGATTCCAGCTTTGGCTAGTTGTTTCGCCTTTCGATCGCTTCCCGTTTTTAAATACAAATCATACATTCTCAAGAGATCTTTGTTGTTCGAAAGATTGAAGCCCGATTCTTCACTGATTTGTCCCAACACTTCCACAAAATCGGGAAACCGCTGAGCGAGTTCCATATACAATTCTGACTTCACGCGCTTTTCTTCCATTCGCGCCACGGATTCATAGGCCGCTCCACCCATGCCAATGTAATAGTCCACGTCGATTAATTTTCGTTGAAAGCTGTCTGAGAAAAAACCTGCGATATAGAGCGAAAAATCGCCCAACTTGCGAAGCCGAGTAAGTCTTTGTTCTTGCGTTTCTTGCTCTAAAGCCACGGCCAACTGCTCGGTCAAGGTTTCTGCTTTTTGGCCTTCGGCATTGAGCGGATAGAGATTTTCTACATTGATAAATTGGCCAAGCAACTGAGCCAAATAGAGTTGAGAGTGCTCGGAGACTTTAATTTTCAGAGTGGCAACGGCCCCAGCCACGGCGCCCTGAAAGTATTCTCCCGGTTGAATGAATAAAATATTTCCTGGGTTTTGTCCCACCTAAGATTCCTCCCTAGGGCAACCCCAGCTTTGGGGTTCTACTTCTATTTTACCATTGATTCGGTGTGGCGCAAATATTCGCCTAGGCGGGCAATTGCCCCCGAACGGCAAACAGAGGCATTGTGCTCCGGGAAGCAGGGCGGCCTATGAAAACCTATTAATTTCAACCACTTGCTGTCCGCCCCGGAGGCAGCCATAAGGAATGGCGTCGGAATCAAAACCCAAATTCACATACGCACCGGATCCAACTTTTACGTGATCATGAATGTGCGAGTGCCCCACAAAAACAAAATTCCACCCTTCGGCGATCTGCCTTTTTGCAAAGTCCAAATAAAGAGAGCGAAGTCTTTCTTTCGTTTTCTCATCAATTCTAGCTTCATTGTACTTGCGTGAGGTTTCGCTGGAGCGATTGCCAATTCCGTCAATGCACCAACCTGGAAGAATCCAAATCAAAGCTCGAACTAGAGGCGTTCGCAAAAGCCATCGCAAAAAATGGTACCCCTTGTCTTCAGGATCAATTTGATCTCCGTGGCAAATCCAAATCTTTTTGCCCTCAAACTCTAAGCCAAAATCATCCTCTCGAATTTGAATTTCTGCACTATCAAAAAGGGAACGAAACTGAAAATCGTGGTTTCCCTCTAAATAAAATATCTTTACACCCCTTTTTGCGGCCGCAAAGATACAAGCAAGAACGACAGCAAATTTCTGCCGAAAGACTTCCTTATTGCCCACAAAGAGGTCAAATATATCTCCACCCAAAACCAAAGTGTCGCCAGACTTTGGAAGCTCGTCTAAGAAACGACAAAACCTTTTTGCTTGTGGACCGCTGCCATCCCGTAGGTGCAAGTCGGATACAAAATAAAAACTCATGGTATTACTTTATGAGACTTAGATGCGACGATCAAGAATTCGTCCGTGCCGATTGCGGGCAGTGGCGTGAACCGTGAAGATGGTTCGATAGATTTCGGAACCGGGGATGAGTCGAATTTGTTCGTTTTTGGTGTTTCGAACGGAAAGCGCAAACTTTTCTTCCACACGAATTAAAACGCAATGAATGCCATTTTTCTTAAATTCGTCGGAATCATTCAGAATCTCGGCAGCCTTACGAAACTCTTCTTCTGTGGGCTCCCGCTCTGGATTTTGCCCGCTATTTTGATTGTTCGAGGAATCTTTTTGCGCGCCATCCGAACGAAGACCAGCCGTGGCGGCGGTCAGAATGGTTCGGATTGGATTAATTTTCCCCGTAAACATGATTTCTCCCTAAATTTAGATCGGTCTTTCCCCGTCTAAACCTAAGGAGATAAATCTTGATCAAACCAGTATTAATACGGCTGCGGTTAAAAAGGCTCCCAAATTCAAAAATGGGAGGATAATTCTACGCGCGCTCATCTTTCGTTGATCCGCGTTCGGAAGTTTTCCCGAGGTCCAAAATCTGCTTTGTCGTCTTCTTGATCCGCAACTTCTTTTTCAGAGCCCCAAGCTGCTATCTCACCCTTTTTGTAAGGATCCGAAGAGCTTACTTGACGGTCATAACAAGCGTCGTTGTTGCAGTTCTGCATGCTAGCGCAGGCACCCAAGAAAACAGAGATTCCAGTGATGGGTAAAACTACGGAGAACAAATACTTCAAAGCCTTTTTCATACAATTTCCCTTCCATTCACCCTTTAAAAATCCCTGGCCGAAGACTTTCGCCCCCGGCCAGGGCTGGGCTTAAGATCTGTGGTTAGTGATCAGATCTTTTAAATTAGAGAAGTTTCAATGCGCTGTTAGGAGACGTGTTGGCTTGGGCAAGAACCGAGATACCCGCGTTCTGCAAGATCTGGTTTTTGATCAAGGTAGAAGTCTCTGCGGCGATGTCTGTATCAGCGATACGAGATCTAGCGTCGGAGAGGTTTTCTACGGCGATTCCTAAGGTGTTCGAAGTGGAGTGCAATCGGTTTTGCAAAGCACCCAACTCAGAACGGTTTTCGTTTACGCGCTTGATGGCTTCGTCGAGAGATCCTAGGGCCTCTAGAGCACCTTCCTTTTGAGCCAAGTCCAAGCCTTCAACTCCAAGAGCGGAAGCTTGTACGTTGGTTTTGGTAGGATCGAACTCGATTCGGTTCATCTCGCCGGCTTCGGTTCCCACTTGGAAAGTCAGTTGGTTCCCTTCACCGTTCAACAAGGACGTTCCGTTGTAGTTCGTCACTTGAGCGATTCGATCGATCTCACCCTTCAAGCTTTGTACTTCTTTGTTCAAGAAACCGCGTTCAGCATCACCGATGGTGTCAGAAGCGGCTTGAACAGAAAGTTCGCGCAAGCGGATCAAAATGTTAGAAACTTCGTTGATACCACCCTCTGCAGTTTGCACGAAAGAGATACCGTCGTTGGCGTTACGCTGAGCCATTTTTAAGCCGCGTACGCTGGCCTCCAATTTATTGGAGATAGAAAGTCCGGCAGCATCGTCACCGGATTTCGTGATTCGTTGACCCGAAGATAAACGTGCAAAAGATTTGCTCGCTTCCATCGAGGTGTTAGACAGGTTTCGCTGGGTTGCCAGCGAAGGTACGTTAGTCGCAATTCTCAAGCCCATTGGTTACACTCCTTTTATTGCCGAACAACCGTCGATCCCTTTAACCGACTCAGTTGCTCAACTAGTTACGTGTAACCTTTCGGTAGCGTGTGAGAAAACTTAAGTAAAAAAGTAAGGTATTTTTGCGAAAAAAAATCAGGGGGAAAAACCCCCCTGATTTTCGTGGGTTAGGTAGCTAATCTTGGGCTCGAGGGCTAGGGCTCGGGCCCAGCCTTCGAGAGATTAGAGCAATTTCAATGCTTGATTCTGGCTGGAGTTGGCCTGAGAGAGAACCGCAGTACCAGCTTGAGACAAGATGCTCTGCTTGGTTAACTCTGAGGTTTCTGCAGCCATATCCACGTCGCGAATTCGAGAGTTCGCAGCAGCCAAGTTTTCCGTCGCGATTCCAAGGTTATTCACCGTAGAAGACAAGCGGTTTTGCAAGGCACCCAAAGAAGCTCTGTTTTCGTTCACGTTCTGGATCGCCATATCGATTTTCGCCAAGTTGGTTTGGGCGAGCTCTTTCGTCATGGTTCCAGTTTCTGTCAAACCCAACTTGCCCAAGGTTACGTCAGTAGCCGAGGTAGCAAATTGTAGTCTGTCTTGTTCGGGATCGTTTTCGATGCCCACTTGAAAATCTAAAGTTTCGCCGGATCCATTCAACAAAGAACGGCCGTTGAACTTAGTTACTTGCGAAATACGATCGATCTCACCTTTTAAAGCTTGGAATTCTTTATCAGTGAAACCTCTTTCTACATCGCCCACGGTATCAGATGCTGCTTGCACGCTGAGCTCGCGGAGACGGAGCAAGATGTTAGACACTTCGTTGATTCCACCCTCAGCCGTTTGGATAAGAGAGATACCATCGTTCGCGTTGCGATTTGCTTGTTGCATAGAGCGAATGCTGCCCTTCAACTTTTCAGAAATCGCAAGACCAGCAGCATCGTCACCAGCTTTTGTGATTCGAGCGCCACTAGATAGTTTGTTTAAAGAGTTTGCTTGTTTCTCGTTAGAGATGCCCAAGTTCCTCTGAGCGTTCATTGACTGAACGTTAGTTGCAATACGTAAACCCATATAAGTAACTCCTCCTCAAATAATTGCCTCTACCTTCCTGTGGCAACTCTCGAAGACTCGCTACCTTGCGAACCATCGTTCAATCTCTGCACCGATCTTCTTTTGGGCCCCACGCCCTCAAGGGAACTTTGCTAAGAGACAGTCAGCAATTTTACTTGCTGCACAACACTCTTCGGATGGAGCAAAATTTGATTAAGAACAAAATGAAGTTTTTTTGTTTTTTCTTCGTTAGCAGGTATAAACAAGTATTATTTTGGTCAGGTATTGGGCCTATAACCTGATTAATTTTGACCTGAGGAAAATTACCCGACAAAATTACTTTTATTTATACCTGTTTTCGCGAGAGTTTTTTTTCACCAGAAACGCCCAAAAGGGAAATTTTTTAAAATAATTTGGCGAAAAACCCAAGATTCGCCATCGACGAGGAAAATCGATTTTTCCCTCGATGAAAATCTCTCCTGTGAAATGACATCAAAAATCTCCAGACTTCCATCGCTGCATGCGCCCCCCACTCATCTCTATTTCTTTTCTGTTTTGATGAGGAAAAAGCGGCTACTGTAGTCACTTTGAAAAACCTCTTCCGGGAATCGCGATCAATGAAACAAAAAAACTTTCGTTATTACGACTTACTCATGGCTGCATTCGTTTGCATCTTGCTTTGCTCAAATTTGATCGGAGCTTCAAAGATTGCAACGGCCTGGGGATTCACCTTCGGAGCTGGAGTTTTATTTTTCCCCATAAGTTATGTGTTCGGAGATGTGCTCACGGAAGTATACGGATACGCTCGAGCCCGAAAAGTGGTGTGGGCAGGCTTTGGCGCCCTCATTTTTGCTAGTTTTATGAGTTGGTTTGTTTTGAAGCTTCCTCCGGCAGAGGGCTGGGTTCATCAAGAAGCTTTTCAGACGGTGTTCGGCTCTACGCCTCGATTAGTGCTAGGGTCACTGATCGCCTTTTTCTGTGGGGAGTTTTGTAATTCCTTTGTGTTGGCGAAAATGAAAATTCTTACCAAGGGCAAAGCCCTTTGGAGTCGAACCATCGGATCCACCATTGTGGGGGAAGGGGTAGATAGCTTACTGTTTTATCCCATCGCATTTTACGGAATCTGGCCCAACGATCTTCTGATTCAAGTAATGATCAGCAACTATTGCATCAAGGTAGCCTGGGAAGTGATTATTACCCCATTTACCTACCTGATCGTAAACGCGCTAAAACGGGCCGAGGGAGAAGATCATTACGACACCAACACGAACTTCACACCTTTTAGCTTAAGCACCGAGGATGAGGGTGCCGGCAAAAGATAGGAGCTGAAACAGCACCTAATTTTTTGACCCACCTGAAAAGAAAAAACCCACTCAGTCGTTGCAACTGAGTGGGCGGTAGACCCTTAGCTACTCTGCAAAGCGTACGACTAGTACATCTTCGCTAATTTCGCCAAGGTGGAAGAGCTAGGCTTCTTGAAGATACCTAGCAAATCGGCTCTCATCATCGCCAAGATACCAGCGTTTTTACCGGAGGCATCAGATCCTACCAATCCCAAGATTCCAACAGCTTCGCCAGCTTTGTTGTGGAATCGGAAGGTCAAGATAGAACCAGCGAGATCCAATTTATTGAAGGGAACGAAGAATCCAAGAACTTCAGGTCCAACGTAGAACACGGAGTTGAACAACTGAGGAACTTGAATTGCGATTGCAGGCAATTTACCAGCAGCCACAGAAGGCAATGGACGGCCACCAGGCAAGGTTTGAGGATCAAACATGGTGCCTTTGTCGCCCAAGAAGTCCGTTACAGATACAGTCAATACAAGAAGAGTCCCCGCACTCATGAAGTCAGGACCAACTTGTACGCTGGAGTTTGGATATTTCGGAATCGGAATGGTGGCTCCACCATCGATCGTAATATTGTTGAACACCATGCTGAGAATCAAGCGGCCGTTTACGAGTTCCACATCTGGACCCGTAATGCCGTCGATGCTTGGGTTCACTCCACCACTCTTACCACCGCAAGCAGAGAGGGTGATTGCCATCGCCACCGCCAAGCTTGCCATTGCGATTTTTTTCATTTTTACGAACATCATTTAGACTTTCCCTTTTTCGTTTTTGGTAGAAATTTACTGACGGTCAAAATTCCAGGTAACCAACATTGATGGCAATTCGCGTACGTACAGCTCTGGTTTTGAACTTCGTAAATTCTTCTGTTAACAGCCTTTCATTTTCCGGATTTCGCCCACCACCTTCCGGATGGTTGACGTTGGTCGCCTTTGACCGCCCCCGAAAAGAAAAAGGAGCGGACAGAACCGACCACAATATTAAGATTAATTAACAATCTTAGTATAGTCAAGTACATTGGTCGGTTATTAAAAGAAAAACTATAGGAAAGGATTCTTACAATTTCTGAAACTTAATGAATTTAGATACTTAGAGGGATTCTTACTTTTGGGCTCGGGCCCAACTACTCTTTGCTACGAAGAATCTTGGCCCCCAATTTGGCCAATTTCTTCTCCATTTCTTCATATCCACGGTCTAAGTGATAAATCCGACGAACCGAGGTTTTCCCCCTACCGGATAGCCCCGCAAGCACCAAGGAAGCACTGGCACGAAGATCCGTAGCCATCACCGTGGCACCAGAATAACAGCCGTGTTTGCCCCAAATCTTTGCCTTGGCCCCTTCGGCCCGAATATTAGCGCCAAGACGATTGAGCTCCGGCACGTGCATGAAGCGATTCTCAAAGATGCTTTCTGTGATTTCACTCTCTCCATCCACCTGAGCTAAGTAGGCCATTAACTGGGCCTGAAGATCCGTGGGAAAACCAGGATAAGGCTCTGTAGAAATGCTTACGCCCCGAGGATTTTTCCCGGCTTCGGCCTCTACGAAATCCGTTCCCACCGAAATCATCACTCCACAATTTTTCAGAATATCTAAATACGAACCCAAGTCTTTGGGATTCATTTTTTCTACCCGAACTTTGCCACCGGTGATAGGGCCCGCTAAAAGCAAGGTTCCTGCTTCAATTCGATCAAACATCACTTCATATTTTGTGGGTCGAAAATTCGTGCCGCCTTGAATGCGAATTTCCGTTTCGCCGGCACCACTCACTTTCGCGCCCATGGAATTTAAGAAATTCGCTAAATCCACAATCTCGGGTTCACGGGCTGCATTTTTGAGAACGGTTTCTCCCTTAGCCAAGGTTGCAGCCATCATCAAATGCTCGGTGGCGCCCACAGAGGGCATTCGAAACTCAATGGTAGCCCCGCGTAGACCACTGGGTGCTTTTGCGTTGACATATCCATGCTCTAAAAGAAGCTCTGCGCCCATTTTTTCCAAACCGGAAAGATGCAAATCCACTGGTCTTGATCCAATGGCACAACCACCAGGAAGCGAAACTCTCGCAACCCCTTCCCTCGCCAAAATTGGACCCAACATGAGAATCGAAGCCCTCATGGTTCTTACAAGTTCGTAGGGAGCTTCTGTGGAAGTGAGCTTCGGCAAGGAAACCTTGGCGGAGTCGCCCACCCTCTCAATGTCTGCACCCACTCCACGCAAGAGCGTGAGCGTGGTTTCGATGTCTTTTAAAACGGGAACTCGTTTCAGCTCGATGGGGTGCGGGTTAAGGATAGAGGCAAACAAAATGGGAAGAGAGCTATTTTTACTGCCGCTGGCGCTCACCGTACCAGACAAAACACCGCCACCTTCAATTTCAAATTTATCCATCTTTCCAAACTACCAACAAAAATCTTTTTCTACCAGCCAAGTCCGCAGCTCGTGAAATCGAACTCACCCTGGGGTGAAGCCTCCACTGTCTTTCTAATTTTAAAGCAACGCGCGGGCTTAACTCCAAAAACGTGGCCCCTACTTTCCCAAGGGAACATTGTTCAAGAATGGTTTGACCCGCAACAGGCGCAAGGTCGGCTTCCTTCTTTTTTCCCGCTTTCGCTTTGACAGAAACCTTTGGTTCCAGCGCCATTCGTGGTTCCCACTTTTTTACGTCCTTTGCGATTTTGTCTTTTCGAAAATCAAGATATGGAGGATTCGAAACCACCAGTTCCCACGCCTTTTTTTCTAAACCACCAGAAAAAAAGCTGGCCCGCTGAAACTCCACCACAGCCCCAAGGGTTGTAGAATTTTTCTTCGCAATGGCGAGGGCAGGCGCAGAGATATCCGTGGCCCAAACCAGCAAATCGGGCCGCTCTAACTTTAAAGAAATGGCCAAAATTCCAGAGCCAGTGCCAATATCTAAAACTCTCGCCCCCGGCTTCTCTTTCAAATACTGAAGGGAAAACTCGATGAGTGATTCTGTTTCTGGACGAGGAATTAGAACTCCTTTTTTTACAAAAAACTCGCGCCCATAAAAAGGAGCGCTTTGTGCGATATATTGAAGGGGCTCGCCCTTTTTTCTTCGAGACCAATCCGCACGAAAGACTTTTAGAAATTTTGGATCAATTTTTTCCCGAGACCTAAGCAAAAGCTGAGATCGAGTGCAGCCAAGGCGCGCCTGAAGTAACCAAAGGGCATCTTCTTTTTCTGCCTTTTTTAGTGGCTTCAGAATCTCGGTTACGTTCATTGGAGGAAAATCAAAGGATGCTAGAGCTATTTTTCAAAAGCTCCGCCTGGGTATAGGCAATCAGGGCCTCAATCACCGCTTCTAGTTCGCCCTCCATTACATCAGGCAAATTATGAACGGTGAGACCAATGCGATGGTCTGTTAAACGGCTTTGCGGAAAATTGTAGGTTCGAATTCTTTCCGATCGATCGCCAGTTCCCACCATGGATCTTCTAGCCGAAGTTTCAGCGGCCTGAGCCTTTTCAATTTCCGCAGCCAACAATCGAGCTCGGAGAATCTTCATGGCCTTGTCACGGTTCTTGTGCTGACTTTTTTCATCTTGGCACTTAACTTCCACGCCCGTAGGAATGTGAACGATACGAACCGCAGAGTCGGTGGTATTTACGGACTGTCCACCCGATCCACTGGCACGCATTACATCGATGCGAAGGTCTGCAGGATTAATTTGAACATCAACCTCTTCCGCCTCGGGCAAGACTGCCACGGTTACTGTGGAAGTATGAATTCTGCCTTGGGTTTCCGTGGCAGGAACTCGTTGAACTCGGTGAACGCCACCCTCGTTTTTCAGACGAGAATACACCTTGTCTCCACTAAAAAGGGCGGTAACTTCTTTTACTCCGCCAACCCCAGTGGAACTTAAACTCATCATCTCCACTTTCCAACCGCGCTTATCGGCATAGCGGGAATACATTCGAAACATTTCTCCGGCAAAAAGCCCGGCCTCATCGCCACCGGCCCCGGCACGAATTTCCAAAACAACGTTTTTGTCATCGTTGGGATCTTTAGGAAGCAGCAGAATATTTAGCTTTTTACTAAGCTCATCGATTTCCAACTGAAGCCGAGTCACTTCCTCTTTGGCAAAAGCCCGCATGTCGGCATCGTTGTCTTCCAACAATTCCTTAGAGGATTTCAGATCAGCTTCTGCTTGTCGAAACACACGATAGGTGTCTACCAGTTCACGCAGATCTGCGTGTTCTTTGGAAAATTGACGAATGTCGTTTGCGGAAATGGTGGGATCTTGGAGCTTTCGCTCCAGATCCTCGAATCGCTTTTCCACTTGTTCAAGCTTTTGAAACACGGCATTTCCCCAGCCGGAAGGGCCATGTACATGACTCCTATCCAGGAATCATTCGTTCTACTTCTTGGCTTGAGCCTTAGCGTATTTGTTTTTGAATTTCTCGAGACGACCTTCGGTATCGATAATCTTGTGAGTACCGGTGTAGAAGGGGTGACAAGCAGAGCAAATGTCTAGCTTCAAATCGGCCACGGTGCAGGCCACTTCAATCACATTTCCGCAGTTACAAACAGCGGTGGTGTCGACAAACTTAGGATGAATCCCTTTTTTCATAAAAACCTCGTTTATTACAAAGGCGCCAAAACGCTAACCTTTAGCCTTCTGGGTGTATGCCTTTGGGCGAAAACTCTCTTAAGAGAAGATTGGATGTAACATGGGAGGGGGGAAATTGTCCACAATCTATCCCCAGGAAAAACCCCATGAAACCGGCGAATTTCCTCCGATTGGGCGCCGCAACAGAAGGCCCCTACCTCAAAACAAAAAGGCAACGAGACTTAGGCTCGTTGCCCTTATAAAAGGAAGGCAGGCCCCCCCACCCCAAGGGTGCGCCCGCTAGCTACTCATCGAATCAATGAACTCTCGATTGCTCTTGGTGTGAGATACCTTATCCAACAAGAACTCCATGGCATCCACGGTGTTCATGGGCTGCAATACGCGACGCAAGATCCAGATGCGTTGAAGATCTTTCTCGTTGATGAGTAATTCTTCCTTACGGGTACCACTCTTGTTGATATCCATAGCTGGGAAAATTCGCTTCTCGAGAAGTTTACGATCCAATACGATCTCGGAGTTACCCGTACCTTTAAATTCTTCGAAGATCACTTCGTCCATTCTCGATCCAGTATCGATCAAGGAAGTAGCGATAATCGTGAGAGAGCCACCCTCTTCTACTTTACGAGCGGCACCGAAAAAACGCTTCGGACGGTGGAGAGCATTGGAATCCACACCCCCGGAAAGAATTTTTCCAGAAGGAGGAACCACGGTATTGTAGGCGCGGGCCAAACGGGTGATGGAATCCAAGAGAATCACCACGTCCTTACCGGTCTCTACCAATCGCTTGGCCTTTTCCAAAACCATCTCGGCCACTTGCACGTGACGGGAAGCTTGTTCATCGAACGTGGAGCTCACCACTTCAGCTTTTACCGAGCGGGCCATATCAGTTACTTCCTCGGGGCGTTCGTCGATCAACAATACAATCAAATAGGTCTCAGGATTGTATGTGGTGATGGCGTTAGCCAAATTTTGCATCAATACGGTTTTTCCCGCCTTTGGTGGGGCCACGATCAAACATCGCTGGCCTTTTCCAATGGGAGAAATCATATCGATAATTCGAGTAGAATAGTTTTTGGGATCTTCACCCATTTTGAAACGTTCGGTGGGGTAAAGAGGAGTGAGGTTATCGAACAACACTCGCTCACGGCTTTGTTCCGGCGTTTGAAAATTGATGGTGTCCACTTTTAAAAGAGCGAAGTAACGCTCGTTATCTTTGGGCGGACGAATTTGACCGGTGATCACATCTCCAGTTCTCAAGCCGAATCGGCGAATTTGAGAGGGAGAAACATAAATATCATCTGGACCTGGAAGATAATTGTAATCCGGAGATCTTAGAAAGCCGTAACCATCGGGCAAGCACTCCAACACACCATCGGAAAATACTGCATAGTCACCCGATGCGGTGGCTTGAAGAATGTGAAAAATAATCTCTTGTTTTCTTAGTCCCGCGGCGTTTTCTACGCCCATGGAGGTGGCAAGTTCTGCCAAGTCTTTAGGATTTTTGCCCTTCAATTCTTTCATGGAAAGAATTTGCACGTTCCTTGGTTGAACGGTTCCATCGGCTCCAACTTCTCCAGCAGCCTGGGCCTGAATGGCCGCCTCTTCCGCTGCAATTTCTGCTGCGTCTTCTGCTGCATGCTGGTTCGCCATTCGATGCGAACGCTCTTCTCCGCCACCGCCGTGACGAAACTTTCCACCGCCACCACCTTGTTGGTGCCGACGCTGACCGCCTTTGTGAAATCTACGCTGATTATTGTGAGGACGATCGCCTCGACCCTCGCGGCCTTCGCGAGGCTCTCTTTGTTCTCTAGGTTCTCTGGGCTCTCGAGGCTCTTTCGCTTCTTTGGTTTCGCTTCGGCCTTCGTTTTGGTTATCGTTTTGCGAATCTTTATCGCTCATCTTGATGGACTCCAAACCTCGTTTGATTTTTAAAACTCACTCGTCTTTTCTCTCGTCTCTTTTTTATTGGATTGAAGATGTTTCGGAATGGTTTTGAATTTCGAGCTATAGAGGTGATAGTAATAGCTCTGTTTGGCCTGAGAATATAAGGTAGGATTTCTGATGTCAATAGGTAGTAACTTTCCCCTAAATTATCGAGTGATTGAGGCGGAAAACTCTAATCATTTCACCCCCGTTGTATTCGTTCATGGACTCATGGGTTTTTCCTCGAACTGGGGGAAAATTTGGCCCGCCCTTCAGAAAAATCGAGCCTCCTTGGTGTATGACCAACGCGGACACGGAAAGAGCATCAAGCCTAAAAGCGGATACTCGCCCACCGATTATGCACAAGATCTTAAGAATCTATTAGATCATGTGGGATGGCAAAAGGTTCACTTAGTGGGTCACTCCATGGGGGGCCGGGTTGTGCTTCGTTTTTGCACCCTGTTTCCTGAGCTAGTGAAAACATTGGTAATCGAAGATTCCGGAATGTTCGCAAACCCAAAACGAATTCAATGGATTCAAGATCTACTCTCGGGAATCCCCACCCCCTTTCCGGGGCGCGCGGAAGCCAAACGCTTTTTTGAAGAAAAATATGCGACGGACCCCCTGCTTGGCGGATTTCTTCACGCAAACCTAGAAACCCGCGAAGACGGTTCAGTGGACTGGAAATTTTACGCTCCAGGCATGGTAGAAACCATAGAAACGGGACGGGCATTAGATGCATCCACAGAATTTGCGAAACTAACCCTACCCACGCTGGTAATTCGTGGTGAAAAAAGCGTGGAATTCCCCTTAGAGGAAATGGAAAAAATGCGATCCCTCAATGGCAAAGTTGAATTTGCTCAAATCCCCGGTGCCGGACATTTTGTGCACGCAGAAAAGCCGTCGGAGTTTTCCAACATCCTAAAAGCTTTTCTCGATCGCCACGAAACCTAAAACCAAAAGCCTTTATTTAAACTTTTTACGGGCCTTGGTTGGCGTTTTGTTTTGGGGCCGCCGTGTTGGGTGCGGCCTTTCCAGAATTAGATCCGATCATTTTTTTCAGCGGTGTTTCGAGAAACTTTACGAAATCTCGGTGAATCGTAAAGATAGCCACTCGTTGTGAGTTACAAGCCTTGATGTCTCCAGTTTTTGTGTAGTCGAAGCTCAACAATTCTATCTGTTGATTGAGTCCCTCCATTTGCACTCGAACTCGCGCTTTGTCTGGATCACAAAGATTTGGATTCAGCTCCTCGTAACTAACTTTCGTTGCTCTAAGTGTGGTGAAGCGGTTCACGAATTTCACAGACTCTTCATTCCCTGCGCCCAGAGCCTTATCTGCCTGTTTCAGATCCCAACCTTCGCCATTTCTTTCCATTTGAAACGACTCTCCTCGGGTAAAGTGGACGGACACTCGATTAATAGAATCTGACGACATTCGCATCAGGCGGGTGTTCACAAAATCTTTCGACGGCAAGGAGATTAGCTGGGCTAGCTTGGCTGCTGTTTTAAAGTATTTTGGAGATTCATTGTTTTCGTTGATCTTCATCACCACTAAACGATCTTTTGTTAGATCAGAAAACTCTAACGTCCACTGAGACTCCGTTTCACCAACTTTCATTTTTGCAGAAATCTTAGACTTCGCCCCTCCCGCTTGTTGAAACTCGTCTTCTTTGGTGGGGATTGGGTCGTAGATTTCACAAATCTTTGCCACTATTCCCGTGGACAAAACTTGGTCTGCCTCACGCTGAGGGTTTCCAGATATTTTCCATTCCGAAAGTTCAAACTGCAAAACCGCTGGCATGCCGGAGGCTTTTGTGTCGGACCTTACGATTTCCAACTCTTCTTTTCCCGATTGGGGGCTCGAAAATCGAATGGAGGTCACATCATTGGGCTCGCAAGGAATGATTTTCTTCACCTTTGTAACGTTGTCCGTCACGGTGTTTTTCCATCGAATATAGTAGTGAGCGGCCATATAAAAACCGACAAAAACAAACAGGATTATTGCAATTTTTTTCGCCACGTCGACTCCCGAATTTTGCATTCAATCATTTTAAGTATTGGAAATACTTTCCTTTTTAAGCTGCCTAAAAGAACAGAAAAGGTCTAGGAAAAGGGGCAAATTTTAAGAATTTGTTTGATGGGAATTGGAGGTTGTATTTTTTCCCATCGTCTCATAGTTTGGGCCTGGGTTATTTGGGGGGGCAGTTATGAGATTCAAGTCTTTGGCCTTGGTTTTAGGGGGATTCCTCTTTTCTACTCTGCTGTTCGCCGCAGAGCCAACAACGGGTGAAAAAAAGCTGCCGCCTTGGAAGGGCCTTCCCCCTTTCACTCTTCAAGATTTTTCTGAAGTGAGAGCGGGCTCTTCACCAGACAACTCTTTCACCATCTTCACAGACCTCATCCAATCCGCAGAAAAAGAAATTCGATTGGCCGCTTATATGCTGAGAAGCCCTGGAATTTCAGCCGCTTTAGAGAGTGCTCTGGATCGTGGCGTAAAAGTTTCCATTCTTCTTGATGGCTGGACTGTGGGCAGAGGCCGCGCCGAAAAGATTGATGATCAAGAGTTGTACTTTGCGAATCGGCTCTTTAAAGCCGGTGCGAAGGTAATGTATTTGAAGTCTGATGAGGGTAGAAGAGAAGATAGACGCTTTCGTTACCTTCATGCCAAATACGCCGTTGTGGACGATTCTGTTTTCTTAAGCAGTGAAAACTTTGCAAACAATGGGTTTTCGCCCACCGGCACCATTGGAAGTCGCGGCTGGGTGATTGCCGTAAAAAACGAAAGACTGGCCAAACATTATGCAAGAGTTTTCGATCAAGACAGCAAACCCCTCAAAGGATTTGATGATCTCTGTGAATTCGGCTGCAATGCTGACTATCAGGTGAGAAACCCAAGCTATATTCCTGATCAGCAAAATAAAGAAGGCACCTATTATCCAAGAAGAGATTCGTTCATTAAGGGAGTGATGGGACTAGAGCGCGTTTTAAGCCCCGATGATTCCGTGGATACCGACAGAGCGATTTTACATTCTATTCGAAACGCTCAAGAGACTATCGATATTCAATCTCTCAGTTTTTCTCCTCACTGGGGAACGAATCAAGATACACCAGAGACCAATCCTTCTCCCTATGCCGAAGCGGTTTTAGATGCAGCTCGAAGGGGTGTAAAAGTGCGAATCATGTTGAACCCCGAGTTTGTCTTTTTTAAATCAAAGCCTGAGCCAGATCCCGAAAAAGAAGATCCCGATACAAATCAAATCTGGACGGAACTAATGGCTAGCTTCGATGAAGCTCAGCTTTTTCAGCTTCCATTTTTCCTCTCGCCACTGGCTGGCGAAAAACAAAAGCCAGAAAAACCCAAAGACACCAAAAGTAATAGTGCGCTCATAGAGTACTTCCGCGAGACGGCAAAAAAAGAATCTCTCGATATTCAGGCCCATTATTTCTTTGTGGTGGAAGACAGCATTCGCATCCTTCACAACAAGGGCATGGTAGTGGACAATAAAGTAACCTTAGTTTCTTCCATGAATTGGTCGGAAAACTCCATTCGTTACAATCGAGAAGCGGGAATTTTAGTTTCGAACCCCGAAGTTGCTGACCACTACAGCAATATTTTCGACACCGACTGGAAGTACTTCAGAAATAAAAAGTAGCACGTTGACTGCTCTTTAATAGTATTTGCGAGTACGACACGGGCGTTAGAATTTCATTACTCCCTTTACCGCCAAAGCCTTTTGTCGAAGCTCTTCTAAATACTTTAAATATCGTTGGCGCTCGGCCTCAGAGCCAAATTGATAGCGAACCCCAATGCGAAACTGCAAAGACTCATGTCCCAAGAACTGCTGGCGAAAGGCAAATCGGTTCGACCAAACCACCATTCCCCTGTGGGAAACACCGCTCTCCGATTCAAATGAAACCCGAACGGGGCTTGCGGCTGGAACTTTTTCTTTTAGGTAGAGACCAATTCCTGTTTGGGTAAAATCAGAAATAAAACTAAATCCCTCCAGGGGAGGCTTATTTTCTGATTCGATCCAAAGAAAGGAACGAATGCGAAAGGTCGTAAACCTCAACCGCTCAATGACTTTTTTGTGATCACTTTCACCAAATTTGTGAATGGGGCACATCCTGAGCTCCTCACCTTTTTAGTTACATTCTACGAAGGGAACATTTTTGTACGTAAATGTTTCCAAGACCACGCTATCTCCCATGCATCGATGGTTGGCGCGCTTACCTGAGATTAAGTCTACCTCCACCGTGCGCAACATTCCATCCGGATACGGTAGTGGCAAACTATCTTGAGCACCGTGGGCTCCCCTCATAAACTCCGCCCATGCCGGCAGTGCGGCAACCGCTCCCGTAAGTTTTAGGGCTTTTCGATGCTTTCTTACCACTTCGTCATCTCGATCGAAGCCCACCCAAGAAACGGCCACCACTTTTTGGCTAAATCCAGCAAACCAAGCGTCTCGAAACTCGTTGGTGGTTCCGGTTTTACCGGCTGCCGGCCATAGAAATCCCAATGCCCTGGCGGCTTTGGCCGTACCAATGTCGAAAACAGAAGTCATCAATTGCACAAGGTTGGTTGTTTCTTCTGCGGGAAGAACTCGATCTTCTCTTGGATGAAAGCGCGCAATTCCTTGTCCGTCTTCTGCCACCACCGCCAAGGTGGAGGTAATTTCTTTTTTCACCCCAAAGTTCGCAAGGGTTGTGTAGGCCGTTGCCACTTCCATGGGTGGCACCTCAATGGCACCCAAAGAAAGTGAGGGTAGGGGCTGCATGGGAGCCTCAATTCCTGCCATGGAGGCAACTTCCACCAACTTATCGAGGCCCGCATCGATGGCAAGTTTTGCAGCCACGGTGTTAATGGAATTGGCCAGCGCAAACCGCAGAGTCCCGGTGCCGGC
>JACCDW010881428.1_pt1 | contig 17276 bp, 31 predicted proteins | sample 7449781 | NCBI WGS metagenome assembly JACCDW01 (sample SAMN15323449, study PRJNA562643) | freshwater metagenome | isolation source: river surface water | place: USA:Blue River Watershed | collected 2017-08-18
CCCCCCTTCATTCCTAAAACTATGCTGCCGATTTTCTTGGGCATGTGTTTTTTTGAGGGGCCTAAGGTATCCCAGATGGAACCAAAACAATAAGTATCCCCCCCTTGTTTCTATAGGGGAGGGGTAGACATTTTATTTATTAATAATAGTTATAAATTAGTAATGATTATTATATTAGAATGGTTATAGATTAGTAATGGATATCAATCTAGAATGATTCTATGTTAGTAACAAACAAAAAGCAGGAAAGCTTCCTGCTTTATTTTGGGAGGGCTTTCGCCCTCCCTGTTCCTTTCCTAGATTTTGGCGAATGCTGTTGTGGTGTTGATTACCGTGTTGATGGTGCGGTATTCAATCTCAGCGATTGTTACACTGCTACGTGCAATCAGCAGGTTCTTTTCTGCAATCTCAACAGCGTGGGATTCATCAACCGTGAGGGATGCGAGGGATGCTTTGCGTTGTGCATCGTTGGAGCCTGTCACCAAACCGTCAATGAATGCATCAGCGGTCTTTTGTGCAAGGGAAATGTCTGCGTCCTGCTTTGCAATCTGTGCAAGCGTAAGAGCCTTGTTTGCTTCCACGAGATTGTTCGACTTGACTGCGAGGGATGCGAGGAGTTCGCCTACTTGGGCAAACTGGGTTTGTGTTTCGTTCATGGATTAAGTATACCATCCCATACTAAGTATGCAAGCGATTTCAGCCTGATTGAAAAATATATTTAAACAAAAAATCCCGGAGCTTTGGCTCCGGGATTGTGTGGTTTTATCTAACCCACCATTCTGGCATAATCTCGTGTGTCTTTATAAGTTCTACATCGCCGAAGGTTTCAAACACTTTAGTAATCTCGTCTGCATGATTTTGGTCTAAACCGCCCTGCTTGACAATCAAAGGCAATTTCTTAACAATGTCTTCCAGCATCCATGAGAACTCTACATTGACATAAAACAAATGTGATGTTACATCTGTTTTGAATGGTTTCATCAAGAAATCGTAAAGCAAATCATTTGCCTCATTGCTAACATTCTTCTCAATGAAGAATTTCTGAAGGTCGTATTTCTCTTGTGTCATTACTCTAACTCCTTACAACATCAGTATATCAAATCATACTAAGTATGCAAGCTTTTAAGACATCAAATAATGATTTTATTTTGCTCTTGCAAGTGTAGTATCAGATGGTATAATTAAGGCGTAAGGGAGGTAGATATGAATCTACAAGTATTTCGGGAAAAAGAGAGAAATCTTCTCGCCACGTTTGAAGCAAAGGTAGATGTTCTCTTGGAACTGTATGCAGACAATCCTGCCATGTTTACAAGCCAAGTCAAAGCGGCTCACGAGAATGTAAGGCAGATGATGAAAGACCTTCATTTAGAGTTCCTCAACAGCGAACCAGTAGAAGACCCGTTTGCTTCAACAACAAAATAATCCCTCTAGATTCCCTTGGAGAAATCCAAGGGATTTTTTTGTTTTAAGATTCCAAAGCTTTCAGATATTATTTAAACATTCGCTCTCTAAACGCTTGCATCAGAAATATAGAATGATATAATTTGTGTCATGAGCATCACGGTTATTAAAATCAAATCAATCAAAGCTGTATCTTCCTCTAATGAGAAATTTACAGTTTGTTCTATTCCTCTAATGGAAGATTCTTATGACAATGTTGAAAGCATTGCAAAATCAATTTGTGTATCTCTAAACCTCATGGATTGTAAAAAGGTTGACATCTCTATGCTCACCTCTAACGGAACATACATGGTGGAAATGAATTTCAATACAGCATCTAATCAAACAAGAAATTGGAATGTTGTCGAAGAATCCTTGCAAACACTCTAATACTATTATATACTAGTATCGAAAGGTTGAAGAAATGTCACTCCTCGAAGAATTGAATTCACAACTCGAAAATCTCACAACAGAGCATAATCAAAAGCTCGAAAAACAAACAGAAGCACAACTTAAGTTTCTGAGCGCAGAGTTTGCTCTTAACACCAAAGAAGCATCATTGTATATGCCCGGAGTAAATCCCGGTAAGAATGACAAGGAAAGAAATGCTTTCGTTACAACAGAATGTGCTGTTGAAATCGAAACTCTTCACAACCTCAAACAAGAATTGGAGATTGCAAAGTGTGCTTATCAAATGGCATACACCTCTCTTCAATCCTTCAAAATGATTCATCAAAGTTGGATTAAATAATATGAACAAATTCAATCCTGACACCGAAGACAGGAACGGAATTGAATACCTCTTGAATACAGCATTCATCAAGTCTGTAGATGCACGTAAGAAAGGGGATTTTGAAAAAGAAAGATTGTATCTGGAGCTTAGAGATAATCTTCTCGTAGCATTTGATACAGCAAACACAATCTGCTCTCTAACAGGTGCAGAAAAGACAGCATTCAGTTTCTCAAACCTCTTGCCAAGTAAACGATAAAAATAATTCTCTAGCTCCTCTAAGACCAAAGAAATTTGGTCTTTTTTTTATGATAAAAATTTCACTGTGAAAAATATCACTGTGTAAAAATTCACATCTCTATTTTATGATATAGGTTGTGCAATTTAGGCTCGGCGAAGCCGAGCCTAACAGAGGCATTGTATATCTAATATATTGTGATATAATTGATGTATGAATACCAATAAACTTGAAGTGTCAATCATGGCACTGCTCTGTGTTGCTTTTAATTTTCTTTTCTTTAAGATTCTTTTCTTCTCTAATGTTAAGTTTGATTCTGCGCCATTCGATGCTAAAGTTTTGTTCTATGCTCTAATTGTGGTGACAAACATGATGTTCCTTAGTTTGTGCAATGATTTGGCTAGAGCTAAGTGTATTCAGGAATAAATTTTTTTTGATAAATCTCTGGGTAACTTGAAAAATTTATTTTTGAGATTTTTCTATATAAAAAAATATCTCATCTCTCTACTGCTCCTCTATTGGCAGTATATGTGTAGATGTGATATTATAGATTCGTATGTTCGAAATGCTCGATTTTAGCATACAATACACTCGATTTTTGCAAGGACAAGAATGAATTCCCGTAGATATGACATTGAAAAAATTCAGCGAGGCTATACCCAAAAGCAGTTAGCTGAATTACTAGGAGTGAAACAACCTCACTTATCAGCATGGTTAAACGGCAGACATCTTCCAAGATATGAAACTGTTTGCAAGTTAGCTCAAATCTTGAATTGTAACGAAGAAGAACTTGACACTTACTTTCAACGAGTATATCAGCAAAAGAGAAATGTATCAATCAAAGAAAAGCTGATTGAGAATGTTACACAACAGTTGAAGAGTGCAGAAATTCCTTTTAATTCCAAGGTGATTGTTCAAGTGGTTTCTGATGAATCAACCACACAATTCACATCTGAAATATCTGAATAATCTTATTCCCCCAATATTTATTGGGGGTTTACTATTTCTGTGCAAAATAATGTTGCAATACTTGTATACAATGATATACTAATGTCATGAACGATGAAATGAACACTGCCTTAGATAACTTTGGGCAGAAGTGGGAACAGTTGGCATTTGACAGTGATGAACTTTATGTCCTCAATGAAGTTGTCATTGACAATCAAAGTATCAAGTGCATTACATATCGAAATATTCTTGACACAACACCAGATGATGGAGACACAGATGACAGTGAAGTATGAGCGAGCATCCAGCTTGTGGGACAGCCTCTCAGTTGATTATGATATCAGTGATTTTCTCAGCGAATATGATTACACTAGTGGAGATTCCAAAACAGTTTCAACTCTAGTGAATGCAAATCGTTTCATCGAAGACCTTAAAGCTTTTCTGAAGAATGATAAGTTTGAAAATCACGATAAGAACATTTTTATTATTGATGAGTTTCATTCAGCTATGAATCTTTGGGAAACACATCTGATTGATATTGAAAACTAAAAAGGAGGGGCAAAACCCCTCCTTTTTTTTGCATATAAGATGCATGATTTAGCCTTGGCGAAGCCAAGGCTAAAAGGCATATCGTATATGCCTCTTAGCTTATTCCTCAATAATTTCTACATGGTCTTTCACTTTGAATACAGGATAATCACACCATCCTGAACGATGAGATTTACCAGTGTCTTCAAAGAAGCCGGAGTTCAGCACTTCTTCTTTCATTGAACCTGCATCGTTAGAATTGAAATGAAATTCTCTTGATTCAATTTCTGTATCTGGGAGGTTAGCTGAAATTTTTACAAGTGGCATTCCATCTTGAAACAATTGAATACCAATGTGTCCATTTGTGTATCTACCGATTTTAGCAGTAGCCCAACCGTACCTCGTGATAAGTTCTATCTTTTCCATGGCATAAGTATATCATGTAGTATATCTTTGTCAAATATTTTTATTTTGTTGCATATGTCGTATTGAATGGTATACTCTTTGTATGAAACTTGAACAGGTATTGCCCGCACTACGTGATGGTAAGATAATAACAAGAACCAAACCTTATAAAGACAAAAATACTGTTGTTTTTGTTAAGTTGGAAGATAATCGATTAAAATTCAAAATCATTTTTTCTTCAGGCGATATTGTTAATTGGGCATTTTACACATTGAAGACAGAAGATGTTTTGGCAGAAAATTGGGAGGTAGCAGGATGACTTTAGATATGGTTAATCGTTTGTTGTATGTAGCTATTTGGGGCGGTGGATTGCTTGCTTTCTTTGGACACATGAGGCTTTACACAGCAACAGGAATTAAAGTAATTAAAAATATTCTTACAATTCTTGCTTATGCCACTCCGCTTTCATTGGTATATGGTTTGTTTGAGTGGATTATTACAGGTGATGGCAAAACCGCATATTGGCTGTTTAGTAATGGTGTGCTTGCTTGTATTGTAATGTTGTTTTATTACTTTCTGTGCTGTATGCTATGTTCAGATAAAGTGTGGAATCAAAAGAATGGAATGAGATATGAGGATATTTAACAATGTATTATCCAAAAGGTAGTGAGTTTTTTAGAAATTCAGAAGAATTTGTAAAAGCTTGTATTGCTTTGCCTACAAATAGTATCATTTTAGCAATTGAAAATGAATATGGGCAGATTGCAATAGAATTTGTTCCATCTAGAATGTTTCTTTCTGGAAATGTATATTCTTACATTAATGAAGAAAAAGAGAAAAGCATTCAACTAGATTACAAGGACATAGCAAACGAGAGTACTTCAGCTCTTTTGCTTTCTTCTGCTCTCTACATTTATATAGCAGAAGCATATCGGATTGCTAATGTACTGGAAAGAACATTAATTCAAAATAGATAAAACAATCCTCCAGAAATGGGGGATTTTCTTTGCAATAGGATATAATAGTATATGGAAATAATATATGCCTTCAGTGATTCGATGCTCTATTCTCGTACAGAATTGTTGACATCTGATAATTATCGGTACAATGCTGTTGATTTTGCACAAGGTAAAATTCATCTAATCACTATCTATCCTCTTGGTAATTCTTATTCAGCTCAAGTAAGTTATTTCGATACAAGAAACAACACTGAATCTGTTGTGCGAGTTAATACAGAACGCTACACTGAAATCATGTCCAAATTTCTTGTAAACACATATGGTGAATTGTCAGACAATATCCGAGATGGTATTCTCAAAACTATCAATAACAATTTATTGAATAAAATCACAATGGAGGAACTTTTACTCTCAAATGCTTAATGCTCTCGCTCTTTGTCTTGCGTTACAAACTAAAAAAGTAACGCAAGATGAAATTCAAAAATTTCTAATTCACATACAAACCTGTGCTGTTTGTCACTTAGATAACAAAGATTATAAATTCAAACTTAATAATAAAGATGTTATTCTTACAGCTGATCAAATAAAACAACATAAAAAGAAGTTTGAATTATATAACAAGTGACATTTAGCCCCGGCTTTGCCGGGGCTAAATTGCATATAGTATATCAAAGAATTATATAGTGAAAATGAATCGTAGAATTATGCATAAATATAGGTATTTAAAGTGCATTTATATGTTGCAAATACCTTGTATATCCTATATTATACGTCATGCCTACAAAGCAGGAGACAAAAATGAATCTATTCGAAACAATCGCCGAGCCAAAGGGACTCAATCGTTCCTTGCAGTTCAACCTGACACCGAAGTATATTGCCCATTCTGCAAAATCCCAAGGTTTTTCCCTTGAGAATGCTATTGTAGAATTGATTGATAATAGCATTGATGCAAAAGCTTCAAAAGTGTATGTAAGTTTGTCAAGACAATCTAATGGTTTGTACACATGGAAGATTGAAGATGATGGTGTAGGCATGAGCAATGCCAAACTTACCAAGTGTATCACAGAAATCGGCTATGATGGAACGTACAGTGCTGATTCTATTTCCGCATATGGCACTGGAATGAAGTTTGGATTGTTTTCGATTTGTGATGAAGGTGATGTTATTATCACTACAGTCAACAGTCGCATCAAATCCACTGCTCACTTCAGCACTCGTTTGAAGGATGCTGGTAGTGTTAAGTTGGACAATGGCATTCCATCTGTCGCAAAGAATGGCACGACAATCACTGTCACCAATGTCGAATACAATGAAAAGAATCTGGAATCATTCATCAAGAATCTTTCAGTGATTTATTGGAACAAGCATTCCAAGGACAAGAATTTCAAACTGTTTGTTCCAAATCCTCTTGATATCTACTCTCATGTTGAAATCAAGTTCCAAGACCCGTTCTACCGTGACAAGGCTGATAACGACAACACATACTTCAAGCGTGTACATGAAGTGGTGAAGATTGATGGCTATGATGTTCATGTCTACGGCTATTCCTACAACACTGCAATGTTCACTCCTGATATGTTTGCAAGTTGGGACACTGCAAAGCGATATGATGGTCGTAGCAAAGATGGCTTTATCAATCGACGTTCAGGTATTTTCGTTGTAACTGGAAATCGTTACAGTGTACTTGGAAACGGAGATTTCTTCTTTGGTACATTCCAGAACTCTTGTAATAACCTCCGCATTGAAGTGGTTCCTCCGAAGGAAGTTACATCTAAGTTCACACAGATTAATAAGTCTAAGACACAACTTAAGCAATCTGGCATGGAAGATTTCCGTGTGGCAGTAACAGCAATCATCAATGACCATGTACGTGAGCGATATCGCAACACTGTATCAGCTGAAATTGATGAGAACGAAGATAAGACCATTGATTCTGCTAACATTCTCTTGAAGAATCGTTTAGAAAAGAATCCACTTGATTCTGCTGACCTGCGTGATTTGATTCTTGATGAACCTGCCAAGGAGCGCAAACCTCATCAAGGTGGCACTAAGTTCCAGCCAAACTTCAAGAAGAATCCTGACCTGTTCCAAGTGCGATTTGCAAACCTTGGCGCAAGAGCAGTGTACATGGAAGGAACACGTAGAGAGAAGAGCCTTGTGATGACATTGAATCTTGACCATCCTTACATCACAAACCATATCAACACTCTCTCACCAGAATTGAAGGTTCATGCTTACATCAAAATGTACACCCAGTACATTGCGTTGATTGAGACACAAGCACGAGAACGCTTCTCAAACCATGCGTTTCACAAATTCATGGAAATTGAATCAGACTTCCTCCTGAAGCAATATGAGAGCGAAGACTAAGGTTCTCTACCCCCTGCACACGCAGGGGGTTTTTTTATGCCTAAATGGAGCTGATATAAGATGTGCCATTTAGGCTTGGCAAAGCCAAGCCTAAGACAAGGAATGCATATCATTTTTTTCATAGTTTTAGAATTCCTCTTGAGCTTCTAAATTATTTTCATCAAGATATTTACGAATATCACTTAGAGCTGATTTCCCATGTCGAATCATGACAACATTGCCTTGGAAATCTTTCAAGCAATAACACCTGTGATTAATCTTTTCTAAAATCATCATAACTTAGTATATCATTCATAAAAGAAAAAACCCCTATAAAAGGGGTTTGGTTTGTGGTTGGCTGGAGTTCAACCAGTACGGAACCTATAGGCAGTTCTTTCGATGGACTCTGCCTCCGATGTTGCCCGTGTCTCATAAAGAGAGCATAGCACCCAACCACAAAACATTATACTTGAATAGATTGTTTGCGTCAACCATCTCCAAGGTTTCAGTAAAAGATTGTGTTTCCACTCCAAGGTTGCTACCCTTATTTGAATCTCGCAATAGATTCTAGCCGTTCTGGTCTTTTACTGGAGTAAGGATGCCTCCCTACACTGTTATAATACTGGCAAAATCTTCTCTTGTCAAGATATATGCTGGAAGAAATTCTTTAACCAATTTCCAGCCTTCATCATCTGACAAATCTTTAACAAGCCAATTTCCAGCATTGAAAAGATAATAGTAATCAGCACCTACAGAATAAAAAGGTGTCATCCATTCTTCCATCGATACAACTTTAGCACAGGTTTCTTCAGTATCTTCTTTTCGGTCTCTACTGTAAGAAACACATACATAGGCTTCGGGCTTATCAAAAGAATGTTCACCAGTAGGATGAATTTTTGGAGCTAATACACTTAAATCACCAAGTTCAAATAGAGCTTCAATATTTTCATCGGTATTGTAATACTCTACGAGAGTTTCACCTACACCACCCTCAACATATCCATCCCAGTGACAATAAATTTGTTTTATTGTGCCATCTGGAAGCAACTTACCGATTCTAGAATTAGTAGACATTACAAATCTCCTTGCTTACATTATATCGGATTGTATAAAAGGTGCCAGATATTTTATTGATATAAATAGTGGGGTTTAGGAGAATCGAAGATTCTCCTAAAAGTCATCGTATGTGTAATTACCTTCGAATTTTGTCATGAATCTCTCCCAGATATTATCGCCAATTTTTTGTGGAATGTCAATGGTAAATAAAGAACCAAAAGCTTCGCATCTAGCATAATATTTTTTACCATCTGTCCAAAGAATGCATTGGGATCCTTCAGGAAAGATTAGCCTTATGCCTCTTCTATCGCATAAGTGTGGTCGTAGTATTTTGTTTTCTTTGAATTCACCATTTTTGTGAATTGCAGTGATAATTTCTTTCATAACTGTATATTACTTAAAAGGAGAGAAAAAAATGATTATTCAAGGTGTAGTGTTGACAATTATGCTGTTTGCCTTAGGATTCTTGTATATTGTATACAAGGAAACAAAAGGTCAATTAACAGCTTTGAGAATTACTAATAAATTCTTAAATGATGAATTGACAGAATATAAATCAAAATCTGCCAGCTTATTTGCAGATTATCAAAATGTTGTCAAAGAATTAGAAACTCGATTATTGGAACCGGGTACTAAAGTTTTCTGGTTTGATAGACATGGAGAAAAAGAGAGTGGAGTAGTGTTAGATGATTATTCTTTAAATGAGAAGAATTATGTTGTTGTTATTCGCATGAAGAATAATAAAACACAAGGGGCTCCAATCTCTATTGCTTTCGAAAAATTAAATGTTATGTAGATAAAGATTTAATTTTACTTTTTGTCCAAGAGTCATTGGGAAAATGTTTAAGTGTAAACTTACAATTCTCAATGGCTCTCATTTTATCTCCAGAATTAGCAAATAAAGTTGTCAATCCACGGAAAGCTGAAATTGTACAATCGGGAAACTTAACAGCAGATTGATAATAAAGGATTGCTCTTTTAGTATCAGGCTTATATCTCCGATAAAATAATCCAACATATTCATATGCTCGATAACCATTGTTGTTCTTCTTCAAATAAAGCAATACCAATTTCTCGGCATCATTCAAATATCGTTTATCTTTTTCATTGATAGATAAAGACCAAAGAAGCCATACAGAATCTTCCCATGCATTGGTGTCTTTAGAATCAAGCTTGATAATTTCTTTGTAGAGAAGGATAATCTTTTTATAATCACCTTGGTTTGTGCTATCTTTACCATGCCAAAGTTTATCAATTTGAATGCGGAGATTGTTGAGTTTTTGTTGTTTTTGCATTTATCTATCCAGCGTTTCAAATATTATATCGTATGCATAATCCCAGAAGGTGTGATTATTGTCAATCTTTCTACTAATTACATTCAGGTCAATTCTTCTCACTTTGTTACCAAGTTGTTTATCAATAGCAACAGTGAATTCTACAGCAGTGGTAAAGACATAAATAGAATTCTCTTGAAGAACATCACAATTCATCGTGCATAAAGCTGATGTAAATGTCTTTGCCAATTCTTCATATAACACAGGTTGAAAGTTTTTATATTTGCATTGAACAGCGCATCTTGTGCCTTTGGGATTGATACCAATTCCATCTACACCATAATCTTCTTCCAATGGTACTGGAGTGTAATCTTTCAAACCAACAGATTCATCAGCCCTAAAGCAATGGAAGAAAATTTCTGCCAACACTTCAAGCATATCGCCTTTGTATTTTAAACAAGCATCTTCATCCGCAATCTTTTCACTTAGGAGTTCAACATTTTCAATCCATGAGCGAATTGTTTTGACAGGTTTATTTTTGAAACTATCGTAGAACGAATAAATTTCTTTCTTGTTTGAAAATACAAAAGGGTGCTTAAGCATAATTTTCTAACTCTTGTCTTATAATATCGTATTGTTCTTCGGGAGTCAAACTATCCATAGTTTCGTTGAATGTTTCGATAAGAATTTCTTCAAAGACATGAGTGAGATTACAAACTTTCTCTCTTCTTGTAACATCAGTGGAATCTGTAACTTTAGGAAGGACAACATCATGTTCAGCTAAGAATCTATCACAACTGGAGAATTCTTCAGGTGTCACTTCGAATGCATTGATAAGATTTCTAATAACACGTTTCATTTGTTCAAAGTCTCCAAGAGATGAGAAATGCTGAGGAATAATAACCCAGCAGAATGGTTTGATAAATTCATCATATTGTGCTGGAAGAATTTCATTATTATATAAACGAATTCTATCTGCTTTCAACAATCTGGTAGCACGACCTAGAGTTTGAATCAGTTTAGATTGATTCAAGTTTCTCAGTGGCATAACACCAGTGATTGATGGTAAATCAATTCCTTCAGTGAGAATGTCAATATGCATGAGAATTGCATCTTCAGAATCTGACAATGCTTCCATGTTTAAGAAGATATCATTACGAGTGATTCGTTCAAAATTATAATAATATCCAATGTCAGGATTAGAAGAGAATGAGAAGAGTTTAACATTATTATCTTCACACCAAGATTTCATTGCTGATGATTCAATAATTTCTTTCAGCTCTTTACTTCCACTACAGGAGATTAGAAGTTTTGCTCCAATAGAATCTTTGTTAGAAGAGAATTCTTTAATCATCTCTTTATGATGGGTGAATCCTTCAGTAATTGTTTTCACCAACATACTTGTGTTTTCATAATTACCAGAATCAGTGTCTTCAGAAATTCTAATAGAATGAAGTCGTGGTGGAACAATCTCTCCTGCTTCAATCATTTTTCTTGGAGATACTTCGTAAAGAACCTCACCATAATTGTCAACATTGTCCATGCCTCCGCCGATACCCATAATTTTTCGGGTAGCAGTGAAGAAGAAATTCTTTTCAATAATAGGCTTTACAGTGTTGATATTTCCAGTAAAATCTTCACCTAAAGTGATATGGGCTTCATCATATGTGCAGATATCAATCTTTGGAATTTGTGCAAGTTTGTGAAATGAATGATAAGTGGATACACAAATAACATGGCGATTATTATCTTTTGCATTTTTAACAAAAAGAGCCACCACTTCTTGTCTTGTCGTATTGATACCATTACTAATTGTGTCATCAAAAGCTCTGATGTTATCTGTGAGTTCTGTGTTTTGATGCAAGATGGTACGAATATTGTCGTTTGAAAATCTTTCACTTCCAACATACAATAAATCAAACTTCAAACCTGCTGGGATTGCCAATTCTACAATGTCATAAAGCAATTGAGAACAAAGAGCCAAACGATGTGCGCCAATAACATACACACCAGTTTGTCCATTCTTTGTTTTCTCAATCATGTCAGATATATGAACATCCACCTGTATACGAGTTTTACCTGTACCTGTAGGAATTGAAATTTGACCAATAGTTTCATTTTCCAATTTCTTCAATGCAAGTTTTTGATGCTGTCGATGCATCTTGTGGAAAGATTCATAAACAGTGAAATCTTGTGTATATTCTGCCAATAAAGATTTAGGCAAACGCTTGGGTTCTTCTACCTTAGGCTCAACCTTAGGCTCTTCTGCTACACGAAAGAATTTACGAATGTTGGCAAATATATCCATAGTTTCTTATTATATCGTATATTTGTATCTGTGCAATAATTCTTCGATAGAAAATAGGGCTTTTAGCCTTGGCAAAGCCAAGGCTAAATCATTGATCGTATATATAAAAAAATTCCCCTCTTTTGGAGGGGATTGGACTAGCGAACTTTGTAATAATCTGGTAGGAAATTCCGAATGTACAATTGTGTTTCCAAAGAAATATTGAAATGTTTGTAAAGCTTTTCATCATTCCATCCTTCTGTAAAATCAAGCCATGGAATCAATTCCAATTCTCCAGAATCAATGTGTTTGTTAAGTTTGTTGATAGCAAGGCAGAATCTTGCAAAATCTGTTTTTAGATAATTCACACAATTGTCACGTTGTTCTTCTGTTGGGAAGTAGCAATATGTTCCACCTTTGAATGCAACTTCTTGACATTTGTTTTTGGTGATAATTTCATTCTCATCATTTGAGAATACACCATAGAAATCTTCTTTTACCATTTCGGTGTGGCTGGTTTGATTTTCATTACCACGACCCATTGGAATTTGGAGAAGATAACCTTCTTCTTGAACAAAAGCATTTGTTTTGTTATTGCAGAATCGTTCCCACATATGACCATTATTATTTTCAATGAATTCTGAAACTGTTTTCTTGAATGGCTTTACAATTGTTTCCCAATCAACACCAAATTTAGTGATTTCAAAAATGCTGTCAGTTTCATAAATAGAATTGAAATTATTCACAGAAACTTTACCATTGTGTTTTTTATCAATATGGGTGATGACACAAGGCATGAAAAGTCTAATGTTGAAAATAGGGTTTCCATTGAACAATTCAATGCTAGAAACCTTTCTATCAATCTTGCTCTTAAAAGTGCGATAAAGAGGTGTTTTATCCTTCAAATCAACAAGCCATGTTGAAGGATGAACAATTATAAATTCATCAGCTAAATCAACAATCTCATTAAGAATCTTGATATCAACATTTTTGTTATATGGTGGGTTGCTGAACACAACATCAAATTTCATATTTGTAGCCTGTATTTGATTATATAAAGATTGAACGCTAAATTCTGCAAGAGTGAATGGATGTACTTTGAACACATTTTGTGCTGTAAGAAACTCCAATTCGTTGTCTGCAATATAGTATATCTTATTATTATTTATATTGCACTCGTGAATCAGCACTTCCAAGAATTCAATGTTAAATAAAATTAGGATATTCTTATCAGCGAGTGGAGTTTTATTTACCATCCTTCTAATCATAGGTAGGGGAGTGGTATTCTTCTGCCAGTTTTCAGCTGATTGAGCAATTCGATTGTAGAATGCTTCTCTGCCATTTTGGAAAGACAATAGTGATTTGATGTTCATTCTTCGTTACCATAGTCTATCGTGAACAGGTTATCTCCATCAATGAATTCTTGAAGTTTATTGACAAATTCATGTTCTGCATTGACAGAGTAATTTTTCTTAGGTTTACCAAAGATAGATTTCACAAATTCAGTGCAATCAATCCATGCGCCATGTTTATGCACATAGATTCCTGAACAATTCTCAGGAAGGTTGACAAGTTCTTTTGCATCGCCAATGAACAAGTTTATCTTGGGCGAGTAAATGTGAAGAAGTTTATAACAGCTGGACAATTGAAGTTCAGCAAAATAATGTGTCTTGAATAAAAAATTCTTGATATTGAATTCTTCACCGAGCAGATTGTATTTTTTACGAATCATACGAATAGTGAATTGTCCATAACCTGAACATAAATCTAAAGTTGAAAGTTTAGAATTTCTCCACTCATATTCAGACATTCTTTCAAGCATTCTGTCAACAAGCCATATAGGTGTAAAAACTTCGCCAAAAGAATCTGACTTTTCTTTATTAGTTTTAACTTGAAGATGATGCTCTTTAGGCATTGGCAAGATTGACAAATCACCTTCAAGATTTGCCACTTCCATGAAACGTGATTCTACAGATTCTAATATAGTCAATACTTTAGCCATGTCTTATTGAATCATATATTTATGCTGTTTGCAATACAGCATCGTGATTAATAATATTATTCAATATCTCAAGATTAAGAATGTCGGAAAAATATTGAATTTCTTTCACTGTTCCTTCAAAATGAAAAGAATCTTCAGTGATTACTAAAGAAAGATTATCAAATGAACATCTATTAGTAACAGATGTCAAGATAGGGCTATAGTAATTGTTCTTCAATGAATTCCTACTCACTGGAGCTTTTGTTGCATAAAACATAAATGACAATTCATCTGTCAATTTAAATTTAGTTGTGTTTTCAGAAAGATTAAGTTCTAAATTTACTTTGATGTCCAAAAGCAATTCAGAACTATTGTCGATGAAGAAAAAATTAAACCTACTTGAATCTTGTTCAGAATAAGCAGACAAAGCAATTAACATAATCTAGTTTACAGTATATTTGCTTATACTACAACAAGAAAAACAGGTAAGTGGAGGAACTTACCTGCTTTCTATTGGAGGCGAACATGATGAACAACTCATCACCATACATTATACAGTTAAATCCACGCAGTTAGAACAGAATCAACTGCAAGATAAGCTCCGCCAGCATCAGACTTGTGAAGACCATCATTTAAAAACACTTCTAAATCATAATCATTTAGATTGGAAATTCTTAATGCTTCATTGCACATATAGGAAAATTCATCTTCTGTAAATTCCAAGCTTGACAATATTGAAGGAAGATTTTCACCCTCGTTCAATTTTTCCACTGCATAAACTAAACGTGCAAGAGTTTTTCGCACAGATATAGGTTGAGACATATCTTAGTGTATCACATTTTTCCATATATACAATAGTATGTTTAGCCCTGGCCTTGCCAGGGCTAAGAGCATGATCTTATATAACAAAAATCCCCTCCTATTTCTAAGAGGGGATTCTTTTAAGCTGTTGCTAATTCTTGAGTATTGATGTATTCAGTAATTTCATCATTTACTATCGTATCAATATCAGAAAGTTTGTATATACCATATTCTCGTTCATACACAGGTGGTTGAGAAGAGGCATATCTCATTGCATCTTGCAACAATTTTTTATTCTGTAAATATTCTTCAGAATCTTTCTCGCAAAACACTGAATAAAAAAATGAACTTCCTGTTCCATTGCTGGACACATAAGCAGTTTTGATATCGTTTACAAAAAGAACAGCTGTAAAAAATATAGAATTTTCACAGAGAGCATGATTTATTTTGATGTTTTCGAGATGGATTTTCATAAGGTGTCGATTACCGCAAAATCATATCCACTAGACCATGAATTGAACTTTTTCTTGCTTTCATCATCTTGGATATTTCGAATTATTGAATTGATGTTTATAGATGTATTCTTTATGCTGGAATAATCATAAACATTTGCGAGAATAGCTTGCTTGACATTTTCATAAACCTTTTCATCATGTTTACGCTTAAAATGTGAAATCTGAATCTTCTTCATCTTTACCAACTTAAATTGATATCTCATTTCTGAGTACAGCATTATAGATAGATGTTTTAGAATTGTCAATACCAAATATATCTCACATTTAATAGTATCCCATTGTATACAAAAATGCAATAAAAATAAGCACATTTCTGTGCTTATTAAAAAAGGTGGGTGGAATTGTATTTTTATTTGATGTGCAGTATCTGCTTGATGATAAACTTCAAACCTTGGTAGTTGAAAGGCTTGCTGATTCCTCTGTCTTCAGGTACAATAACATCTCTTCGAGGAACCTCATCTGTTTTACCAAGAAAGTGTCTAGCTGTTATCCATTCACCCCTTTGGTCATAAGTAGCATAGGGAGATAAAGGAAAACCTTCAGGTTTATATTTTTCAACATAATCCCTGTACTCTTTCATGTTCTTAAATTGCATATGTTTTACAATTTCTCGAACCTCAGAATACGATTTTGCTTTTGTGAAATTTGGATTTCCACGTCTTTTCTTTTCAACAGTTAGTGTTGACATTTTTTTCTCCTCTTCTATTTTCCACCCACGCATTGAGTATACCTTAACGTAATATATTAAACTAGTGGGAGAACATAATACTGGTATTTTTACTAGGAGAATGTTATGAGATATAATTTGATCCACTTAGCTTTAGCATCGCTAAAGCTAAAACATATATAATATATGCAAAAAAAATCCCTCCATAATTTCTCTCAGGAAATTTTAATGGAGGGTTGAGTTGGGAGACACGAAACACGAACACAACCAATGGGCGATGAGGGACTCGAACCCCCACTCAAGGGATTATGAGTCCCCTGCTTTGACCATTAAGCTAATCGCCCAATTGATGGAATGGGATTTTCACCCATATTGAAGGCTTATGTTCCTTTGCTTTATTTAAGCTATCCATCAAAATCTTTCTGATTAACAATCGCTCATACCCCTACAAGTTATTTTAAACGTTAATCAAAAAGTGTAAGAAGAATAAATTTACAGGAAGCTTACTCTTCTTGTACCTAGTATACCATGCTTACTATGATTGTCAATAATCATATCCACATTCTTCGTAATGATTAGAACTAATCAAAAAAGACAATGGATACAACACAACTCCGGCGATAATAGCTACTAAAAAATACATAAAAACATAAACCATTTCGAAAAATTTCATTCTACAACCTCATTGTTCAGATGTAATATTATATCATATGATATAAGGTATGCAAACCTCTTTTTAGCCTTGGCTTTGCCAAGGCTAAACTAAACATCTTATATAATAAAAAAATCCCCCGAATGATGGGGGATAGCTCTCATTCTGTTTCAATATTGCATCCTACCCCAAAGGCAAGTCAGAATGAGAAAATTTCAAATCACCATGTTCTTCTTGATATGCTAATACTGCTTCAATACCAAATTGAAAACCAGAAAGCTTGTCAAGTATTTGGTTACAATTAAAACCTAAACCTACGAATGTCATCCATTCATTTTCAGTGTAATTGTAAGTAATGGTAACAGCCCAATTATTTTCACTTGTACTAAACATCTGGAAGCGCAAAGTAATTGGAGCATACAATTCATTGAACACTTCTACTTTAA
>JACCDW010157839.1_pt1 | contig 17275 bp, 15 predicted proteins | sample 7449781 | NCBI WGS metagenome assembly JACCDW01 (sample SAMN15323449, study PRJNA562643) | freshwater metagenome | isolation source: river surface water | place: USA:Blue River Watershed | collected 2017-08-18
AGCGGTCGGGAAAGTCTCCTTGGTACATGCGCACGCCCGGGGCACGCAGATCCTGATTCTGGGCATATACCACCTCGGGCGCGAACTGAAACTCCACCAGCCCCTTGTACAGGCGCCCGTAAACCCCCGCGCTGGCGTAGAGTTGCAGCCCCTTGTTGGGAATCATGGGGCCGTCTTGCCAGCCGTAGTCGTGGTGGCTGTTGAACTGCACCCGGGTCACGACGGGCACCGCGCGCACGTAGGCCAGGTCCTTGTACTTGACCTTGGGCGCCAGCGGCTTGAGGCTGTCGTCGCCCGGCAGGGTGAAATCGTACTTCGCATCAAACCCGTAGGGGTCGGCAAACCCAAGTGCGCGCACCGCGTTCACCGGTCGCACACAAAAGCTGCTGGCGGTGGCCGGAACGCTGCCCCACAGCTGCGCACGCCGCACCGCGTCGTTGAGGCCCTGATTGAGGAGCGAAACCGATTGAGCCTGGAGTCCGAATCCGGCAGCACAGAGGCTAAGCAGGGGTAGTAAGCGCATGGGGTTCAGGTTTGGGGTAGATTTTGACCGCAAGATACCCCATCGCCAGCGCGATGTAGGGCATCGGGTCGCCGATGGTTCCGATTAAAAAGAAATTGAACAAAAATACGTTGACCGTGGCCCGCCAGTAGGAATTGGTGAGGTAGGGCAACGCGATCCAGTGCCGGAACAGCACGGCGACGAAGGCGAGGGTTCCGACGACGCCCACCTCGAGAAAAAGGCCGGCGGCAAACGCGGTGGGCCGAATGCCCTTAAAAAAGCCCTCGTTGAACTCGAGGAAGTAGTAAATCTCAAAGGAGTTGATGCCCATGTCTTCCATGGCCCAGACGCTGCTCACGGGCCAACTGCCCATGCCCGCCCCCAGGGGGTGCAGGATTCCGTACTTGTAGGCCGACATGATGCTGAACAGCCGGTGGCCCGACTCGTTCATCAGGGTCATGTAGATGTCGTCGGTTTCCCACGTGAAAAAGATGTTGTGAAGCAGCTCCAGCGCGCGCGGCGGCTCCTCCATGTAGGGGACCAGCAGCAGAATGCCCAGGAGTCCGCCCCCGATGCTCAGCGAAAGCTGCAGCAGGGTTCGGCGCTGCACAAAACTCACAAAAATGACCACGAGAAACAGGGTCCCCGTGGCGGAACGGTTGATGAACACGTCGAACAAGAGCATCGCCGCAAAGGCCAGTCCCCCGCGCCGGGTAAAGGGGTCGAGCTTCCACCACAGGGCCATGAAGACGAACATAAAGTGCATCGCGTAGCTCGAGTAGGCCGGCTCGGCGTAGAGCCCCCCTACCCCGCGGCCGCCGTCGAGGCCCTCGTGGGTGAAGCGCTTGACGAACTGCCGGTAAATCGGCTCCAGGAAGTCGGGGAACAGCCCCGCAATTTGGACCACGCTGATGAAGGCGTTGAAGAAAAAAATCACCACCATGGCCTTGATGAGCTGGTGGAATTCGGCTTCGTCGGCGCCCAGCAAGCGGTAAAAAATGAGGCTGGCGTTCAGGATGGCGAAGTAGCTGCGGATGACGTCGACCGGCGAGCCAAAGACGTAGAGGCTGGCCAGCGCACTCAAGCCAAAAAGCAGCATGAGGTAGACGTAGGCCCGGTCGATCACCAGCTTGGGGCTCAGGCAAAACAGCAGGGCCCAGGGAAAGGTCTCGATGTCGCTCAAGCCCAACGGAATGTTGATGCTCGGCGTGTAGATCAGGTGCTGTAAAAGAGTCTGAATCACCTGTAGGTCAAGCGTTTATAGGCGCTTAATACGCGGTCCAACTGATGGAGGCCGCGGTAGCGCAGGCCCTCAAAGGGATGCATCATGCCCTGCTGCGCGAGCCGCAGCGAGAGCCGGTGCTCGGCCCAGGAGCAACGCAGCTTGCGCTCCCGGTCTTCGGGCGACATCGGCTGGGTATAGCCGCCCCAGCGGCGGTTGGGCTCATAATAATGCGCCAAAAACCGGTCGTAGCCGGGCCAGCGGGGCGCCTCATCAAAAGTCGAGATCACCTCGGTCAGCGCCGCTCGAAAAGCCTGCTGCCCCACCGCACCCTCAAGAACGAACATCCACGAAGCGAGGTAGTGCAGCGGGCGGCCTTCGACCGTCAACGATTCGGTTCTGGAGTCGCCATAAACCCCCGGACCGCGGTTTGGCACGTAGTCCCTCAGGAACTCGGCCCAGCGCCGGCGGCTGTGGTGGCTAAACAGGCTGTCGTTGAACACCAAAATGCGCGCTTGGGGCCCGTGGCGCTCCAGCAGGGCGTCGAGCCCCTCGAGGTAGCCACTGAATTCAAACTGGGCGTTGCTGCCCTGAACCTCGGCAAACACCGTATCGGGGCGGTTGTCAACGGTCAACTTCGGTTGGCCCCAAGGGCCCAGCTGCTGCGTGAAGCGCATCCACCGCCCGTCTTGGTCGGCGCCGTGGCCGAAAGCAAGGAGCAGGCTCGCCATTGCTTAATCGCGCTGCGGAATCAGCGAGGCTACCACAAAAAAGACCGCCGCCGCCACGAAGGCGCCGATCGCCGACCACTGCCAGGCAGGCATGCCCACGCGGTTGAGCGGGAACTGCGGGTAGTCCACGATTTGAATGATCGGCGTCTGCTTGCGCATGCCGATTTCGGCCAATTTGAGGTTTTTAATGATCTCGCCGTACAGCGTCACGCTGACCTGAAGCTCCACCAGCGAGCGGTTTTGGTCCACCCGAAGGGACGCGCGGTTGGGGTTGATGTTGAGGTCGCTGCTGTTGGCGCTGCTGATCAGGTTTTTTTGCATCAGCATCTGAACGCTGTCGGCCTCGCGGCGCAGCACCTTGAGGTTGGACTTGGCCTTGCTCGTCAGCAGCTCCACGTAGTAGTTGGCCGTCTGGTCAATGGCCGTGGTCACGTAGGCGTGGGCAAAGTACTTGTCGGTGTGGGTGGCGCGGAGCATGATTAGGCTCAGCTTGCGCTCGGGTTTGTCGGCATTGATGACTTCTTCGGCCGTGTAGCGGTAAAGGAGCATCATGGCCGAGTCGTGAAGCGGCGTGAAGGCCTCGCGGTCGGCCGGGAAGCTCAGGTCCTTAAAGGCTTCGGCCTGGGCCATCTTGGTTTGGGGCCACAGGCGGTTCGCCAGCAGGCTGCGGGTTCCGTCTCCGAATTCCACCTCCTGAAGCAGGGTGCGCTCGACCATATTTCGGGTCGAAAACAGCCGAATCAAGGCGTCGCCCTTAAAGATTCCGCCGGGGTTGTTGCCGCCGACGTCGATGCCGAACTGCTGGAGCAGGTTTTGCCAGCCGTTGCTGTCGTCGTCTTCGACGGCAATGATCATTTCGGCCTGGAACTTGCGCGGGTTGGCGAGTCCGTACAGCAGGCCCATCAGGCCGCCGAGCAGGGCAAAAAGCAGGATCCCCTTCCAGAAACGGCGCAGGATTCCGCCCAGCTGCAGGAGGTTGAGCATCCAGTCGCCCAAAGTGGCCCGGCCTGCAACGACGTCGGTGAGGTTTGCCATGACGCTAGAGTAAGGTGGTGAGGGTTACGATCAGGGTCGTCATCGACGCCAGGACGCCGCCGATGGCCGCAAGCTCCGCGGGACTCGTCTTACCCGTTTTCAACGGCTTTTCGGGGACCACCAGGGTGCTGCCCGGAACCACTTTGGGGCGCTTGACCCAGAGGACGTAGTTGCGGCTGCGTTCGGCCGCTCCGTTGGGGTAGATCACGTAGGCCTTGCGCGCATTGCCTATTCCGGACGAACCGCCCGCCAAGCTCAGGTAGCGGCCAAAGCTCCACGAACCGTTGTGGGCCACGGTAGAAGGCTGAAACACCGCGCCATCGAGGCGCACGGTGGTCTGGCGGCTCATGACGTAGAGTTCGTCGCCGTCTTGGAGGGTGAAGTTGCGGCGGCCATTCAGCGAAGCGCGGCCGATGGCAATGGTGTCGAGCACGTAGGCGTTGCCCTTAATGAGTTCAAAATTAACCCCTTCGCGCGCGGTGTCGCCCGGAGCAACCAGGGTTTGGCGAATCAGGTAGGCCCCGTAGAGGTCGGCGTAGGGCGTCAGGCCGCCGGAACGCCCCAGAACACTGCGAAGCTGCTCGTACGGTGCCAAGAGGCCGTAGGCGCCCGGAGATTCGAATTCGCCGTGGAGGACGACGCTGGGGGTCTTGCTCCGCAGGCGGCTGTAGCGCACGCTCACGGCGTCGCCCGGCTTGAGCTCGTAGGTTTTCGCGTCGGCGTAGCTGACCTGAGCGACCTGGGCGCGGCGCAGCGATCCGTCGCCGCTGCGGAGTCGGGCCACTTCAAACGAGGCGGTGTCGGCGTCGCCGGTGAATCCGCCCGAAAGCATCAAGGCGTCGAGCAGCGTAATGCCGGGACCGTAGGGTAGGGTTCCGGGCTGCTGGACTTCGCCGCGCACCGAAACCTCAAACTCCTTGCGGAACATTTGGGCCGAGGTGACGAGGATGGAGTCGCCCTCTTGGAGCGCGACCTCGGCCAGGGCCGACCCCGAAAGGCTGCGGTAGGCGCGCTTTCCGTCGATGCTGCGCTGGCTGACCACGACGCGGTCCAGGAGTCCGCCCTCGCGGAGTCCGCCCGCCAAATCAATCAGTGCCTGGGCGGTAAGCCCGTTGGACACCGCGTAGTAGCCGGGAAACTGCACGCCGCCGGCTACCGCCACGCGGTTGCGCACCAGGTCGCGCAGGGTATCGGCCACCAAAAAGTCGCCGCCCTGCAGGGCATAGGTACCGTACTGGGCCGACGAAACGACTTCGGCATAAAATCCGTGGGCCCCCACGCGCTCCACGTAGATTTTGTCTTTGTAGGCCTGTTCGCTGAAGCCTCCGGACCACTCGAGCACCTTGGACAGGGTTTCGCCGGGTAGCACTTCGTAGGCGTAGACCCGCTTGAATTCGCCGCCGAGGTTGACGCGGGCCGCGTAGGTCGGAATGAAGATGACGTCGCCGTCTTCGAGGCGAATGTCGTCGTGCTTGGATCCGGACACGAGCAGTTCGTAGAGGTCAATGGTCGAAACCACCTTGCCGTTGCGGAGCAGCTGGATGCTGCGGTAGCTGCCCTTGGCCGCGGGTCCGCCCGCGAGGTGCAGCACGTGGTAGGGCGAGGCCACGCCGGGGACCGTGTAGCGCCCGGGCACCTTGGCTCCCACCACGGTGACGTCGATGCCGCGGACTTCCTTGAGGTTGACCGCGAGTTCCGAGGTGTTGTTTTTGAGGGTGTGGTAGCCGTTGTTGCTGAAGACCTGGTAGAGCTTGGCGCGGGCCTCCTTCATGGTCAGGCCGCTGAGGTTGACCACGCCCACGTAGGGCACGTTGATGGCCCCCGAGGGCTCGACGAGCAGGGTGCGGTTGAATTCCTGGTAGCCGTAGACGGTGACGTCCAGGTAGTCGCCGGGGCCGATGCGGTAGCTCGGGGGGGTCGCGATGCTGACGTTGGGCGCAAAATCCATGCGCTCGTTGCGAAAGAGTTCGGCACCGAACACGTTGGAGTCCAGGTAGTACAGTCGCTCGAGGGCGCTGAGCTCGGCGCTGCTGCGCTTGGCCCGGGCCAGCGAGTCCTGCATTTGGAGCAGCTTGAGGCTCAGCATCTGAAGCTTGTCTTTGGGGTCGTCGACTTCGGAGGCGTTGAGTCGGTTCTTGAGCTTGCGCAGCTCTTCTTCCTTCATTCCCTTGGCCTTGAGCTGGTTAAGCGCCTCGGAGGGCGACATGTTCTTGTTTTCAAAGCTCTGCTTGAACAGGAGAATTTCGTCTTCGCCCAGCTGGTCGATGCTCACGGAGGTCAGGCTCTTGCGGGCAAATACGTTTTGGGCGTGGCTCGTGGCCGCGGCCGCCAGCACCAGGGCGGCAGCGAGTAGGATGCGGAGGGACTTCATGGTTGCCATTGGGATAGGGCCGTGGCGGCGAGCGCAACCACCCCGGGTGTAGGGCGATGGCCGCCTTGCCTTAGGCGCCGGTAAAGGTAAAGATTTAATTTGAGGGGCAGCCGGCGCACAAGCTGCTTGCCCAAAACGTGGCTCCAGTAGATCGGAGTCGTAAAGTAGCCCGCTTGGTAAATGGCCCCCAGCGCCTCGAGTTCGCCCTTTCGGGTTCGGGCCGTGCTCCGGCGCTCCACCAATTCGGGGCCTCCGCGCATGTAGGCCAGCACTTCGCGGCTGTTGTTCGCCACGGCTCCGGCCTGCAGCATGTGGGCCCAAAGCACGTAGTCTTCGTTGGCGCCAACGTGGGCAAAGCCCCCCAGTTCCTGGGCCAACTGGGCACAAAAGGCGGCGGTTGGACCGTTAAAGGGGTTTCTGCGGCGGCCGTAGCTCAGGATTTCAACGTGGGTCAAGGGCACCGCGCGCGCACCCACAAAGACCGAAAAGTCGGCGGTCCATTCGTCAACTTGGCCGCCAAAGAGCCGTAGCTCTGGGTTTTGATCAAATGCCTCGACCGTGAGGGCGACCCGGCTGGGCGGATACAAATCGTCGGTGTCGATTTTTAGAATCACGTCGGACGGCCCGAACTGCTTCAGGCCGTGGTTCAGCGCCGCCGGCAGGCCAAAGTTCAGCTTGTTCGTGACCTTGGGGATGCGCAGCCACTCGACCTCGGGGAAGGCCGCAACGACCTGCGTCAATTCGGGGGTCAGTTCGCCTTCAATCACGCCGCAGGCCGCGTCCAGCGGACGGGACTGGTTGCGGAGCATGGTCCATAATGTTTGGTAAAGGGCCGGTGCGCGGTCGCCTGCGTACACCGAAAAGAGCCCGACGTAGCGCCGCGTTACCCGATCGCGACGAGGGTTTTCCATAGAATGAGCACGTCTTTAGACAAGCTAGCCATTTCAATGTACTCAAGATCGTAGGCCAACTTCTTCGCGTTGTCGTTGGGGGTGGCGTCGGGATGGTGAATTTGAGCCCATCCCGTGATTCCGGGCACCACGCTGTGGCGAAGTGCGTAGTTGGGGATTTCTTGTTCGCAGCGCTGCACGATGTGCGGACGCTCGGGACGCGGGCCGACCCAACTCATGTCGCCGGTGAAGATGTTCCAAATTTGGGGAAGCTCGTCGATGCGCCAAATGCGCAGGAATCGACCGATCCACAGGATGTCGGGATCGTTGGGGCGCATCCCGCTCAGGTCGTCGTTGGCCGTGGCTTTGAGGGTGCGCAGCTTGAGTAGGGTAAATTCCGCTCCGTTCTTGCCTACGCGGCGCTGGGTGTAAAATACTCGCGATCCGGTAGTTAGAAAAATAGCCAACGCACCAACCGCGATAGCAACGGCCGCGAACGGCAGTGCCAGCAAACTAATAACAATATCTAGAAGGCGCTTTTGCGCGCTATTCGGATAGGGATTCATGCGAAGTCGCAAATGTACGTGATGGAATGAGGAGTTTATAAGGGGTATAACCTCAGATTACGCATTGACCAAAAAGATGCGATAGATGCCCAATCTTACTAGATCGACGTCTTAGATTTTGGGGCCTTTTTGGCCGGCTTATCGCCTTCAATGGGCGCACTTTGGCGCGTTGATTTGCGCCGCGCGCGGCGCTCTTGGGCGGCCTTGCGGTAGGACTTCTCGTAGAGCATCCAGTGCAGGCCGACGTTGACGTTGAGGCGGTCCATGTTGCGGGGTAGGCCGACGGTCAGGTCGCCGTTGGCGCCCTTTACGGGCAAGGGCATCATGTTGACGGTGCTCGATCCGAGGCTCAGGGCCAGGCCCCCGGCGAGGCGCAGGGTCGTGTGGACGCTCACGCTTGGGCGCATGGCCACGCTCGAGCGCAGCGGCTGGGTGTAGCTCGCGCTGAGCTGCCAGCGGCGTCCAAAAAACCCGTGGTATTCGGCGGCCAGGGCCTGGTAGTTGAGCGTGGGGCGAGCGCGGTAGAGGTAGTGCAGGCCGAGCTGGTGGGTCTTTTTGGGGCTGCGCCAGTAGGCCGCGAGGTCGCCGCGTTGAAGCGGTCCAAAACCGGCAAAACTTCCGGTCGAGGTTTGACCAAGCTGCTGAATTTGAACAAGTAGCGTGTCAAAGTATTCGCCCGGGTTGACGGCGGTGTCGGTGGACGAGTTGTAGCTAAAGCCCGAGAAGGGCACGCGGCCCTCGAAGCGAACGGCCGTGTCGGCGTCCAGCACGGCGCGCCCTTCAAATCCCAAGCCTTGGTAGCTGGCCGCCAGCATCCAGTTCTTGGTGAGCTGGTAGGTGCCGCCCAGGTCGAGCGAAATCAAGCTGTTTTTGGCCAGCTTGGACCCGTCGAACAGGAAGGTTCCGTCAAATAAATTGACGTTAAGCGCTTTATTGGTGTAGGCGGCGGCGTAGCCCTGGGTGTAGAGCTCGAGTTCGTTGAAGCCGTTGCCGCGGTCGACGCTGCGCAGGCCGAGCGAATCAAAACCCATCACGGCGTGGCCCAGGATCTGGGTGGCGTTCAGCGTGGCGCCGACGCGGAGCTTCGAACCGAATTCGCGCTGCCAGCCCAGGTGCAGGTTGCTGCGCGCGCTTACCACGGCCGAGGTCTGTTCGAAGCGCCCGTCGTAGTTGAGGTCGATGTCGCCGTTGGCGTCCTTCATGCCCCAAAGCAGAAAGCCCACCAAGTCCCGGTCGATGAGGGCATTCCCCTCGAAGTTGAGGCTGGATCCGAGCCAAAAGGTCGACTTTTTGGCCTTAAAGCCCATGGAAAACAGGCCCATGTCGTGGGTGGCGATGGCGCCCGCGGCCTCGCTGGGGAACTGGCGCCAAAGCGTACCGAGGTCTCCGCCCAGCACGTCGCCCGCGGCGAAGCTGGTTTGGGCCGTGGTGTTGATGCTCGGCAGCGAAAGCCAAACCCGCGCGTCGACGTCGGCCGCCGGATTCACGAGCAGCGAACCGGGGTTTCCGCGCTGCATGTACAGCAAATCTTGGGCGCCGAGGCTCAGCGCGCACCAGAAACCAGTAGCTAGAAACAGAATGCGCATCACAGTTCAAGATGTACGTCCAACAAAAGGCCCAGGCGCACCGAGAGTTCGGCGTCGCTCAAAAGCTTGACGGGGTGGCCGCTCGAACCGGGCGCGGTGCCGGTTCCGAGTTCGGCGGTGAGCTGCAGCCACCGCCCTCGGGCAAAGGCCGGCAGCTGGGCGGCGGTCACGCTGACTTCCGAGGTCGAGGTCGTCGGCGCCGTAACCAGGCCCGTGGCCGCGTCGAGCAGGCCCGACACCAGCAGGGGCAGCTGGGCCGTGTAGACCACCTGACCGACGTCGTCAAAAAGCGTCAGCGCCAGCGTGGCGTCGAGCGGCAGCGTGGTGGTGGTTTCGACGCGCAGCGCTACCGCCTGAACCGCGGTGTCGAGTGCGCTCAGCGACGTGCCCAGGTCGACGCTGTCGGTCAGCCCGAGGCCCTGGGCGCTGAAGTAGAACGGGAGTTCCATGAGCACGTCGGCCGAAATGGCGCTGGTACCGGTGACAAAGTTCTCGGTGCCCGTAGCCAGGGTGTCGGCGTTGACGCGCACCTGGCCTCCGTAGGTGAACTGCTGCTTGGGCAGCGTGAGGAAGTCCACGATGGCGGTGTTGTTTTTATCGAAGGTCAGCGTGTCCTGCACGGTTTGGCCAAACTGCGTGGCCGTCTGCGGGTAGGGCAGCAGCGTGGGCGGAATCCCCAGCGGATGCACGCCGCCTTGGGCGTCGTGGCTGGCCACGTCGAGGTCCAGGGTAATCGGCAGCCCGAGGCTGTTGGTGATGGCCAGCTGCACCTTGGGCTCGGCGAAGACCACGCTTCCGCCCAGGCGGTTGACGAAGTCGAGGTCAAGCGACAGGGTGTCGGCGGGAATGTTCACGTTCTGTTGGCCAAAGAATCCGAGCGCGTGCCCAAACTCCACGTTGGCGAAGGTGAAGTTCATGGCGACGCCGCTGGCGGAATCCAGGGTGACCTGCTGGCCGGTCGAGTTCAGCGTGGCCGCGTAGCGAATCGGCAGTTCGTTGTAAGGGTGCGCGGGGTTGGAGCCCAAAAAGAGCTGGGCGCCCTGAAAGCTGATGCTGCCGGTGGCGGGCTGGTTCGGGAGCAGGTTGATGGTCTGCTGAATGAGCTGGCCGTTGACGGTTCCGCTCGGGAACTGCAGCAGCAGGCTCAAGGGCTCGGGCACCGCCGAGGTGATGCTGTAGTTGAGTTGGCCCTGGCTGAGTCCGAGTTCGGTGAGGCGCACGCCCGCCGGCGCACTGAAGGCCAGGTCCAGCGTGTCGTCGACCAGGGTCTGGGTCTGGGTCTGGGCCGTGGCGCTGTAGATGATCAGGTTGCTGCCGCTCAGGCTGAGGTTGAGGTTGGCGTTGGTGTCGATGGGCACGTAGCTGCTGGGCACGCCCGGCGTTCCCGCCCCGGGGCAGCTGAAGCTGGTGAGGTTGAACTTGAGCTGGTTCGGAATGGTCTTGCCCGCGAGCGAAGCCGGAACGCTCACCGAGTCCCCGGCCGGGATGCTGCCGAGGTTGTAGGTCAGCAGGGGCTGGCCGGCGAGGTTGGCCAGCACCACGGTGGCATTGATCGCCGCCGGGTAGTGGTTGACGGCCTTGAGCGTCATGGTTCCGCTGTGGAAGCTGGCGGTGCTGAAGCTGGTGATCGTCGTGGTGGCCAGGTTGCCCGGATTTTGGGTCGGGAGGGCCGGTATGGGCGCGGAGCTTCCCTGGGCCGCCGCCATGTTCGCGGCAAAGCCCGCCGGGTTGGTGATGCTGCGCGCAAGCTTGCCGAAGCGCACCGCGGCCGCGGCGTTCACGTTGGGCAGGGCGATGTAGCCCGCCTTGAAGTTCTCGGCCACCGTGGGCTGGCTGGGGAGCTCGAGGAAGTCGGCCACGCCGACGTCGAGCAGGTTGGTTTGGCGGTAGACCAGGCGGTAGGTTTGGTCGGGATCGACGGTTACGAGTCCGGAATCCGGGTTAAATACGTCGCTCAGGGTAAGGTCGAGCGCGCCCAGGGGCACCACGACGCCCGGCCGCAGCGTGACGTCCAGGTCGTCTACCGTCAGCAGGTCGCGTTGGCAGGCAACGAGGGCGAGGGCGGCAAAAAAAACGGTTGCCTTGTTCATAATTGGGTTGGTTTGGTACGGCGGAGGGTTCCGGGGTAGTCTAGTAAAGGTGGCGCTAATTTCGCACCCTCTGACGCATCCATTCGCGGATTTCGGCCGAAAGTTCGGCGCCGTCGGTTCCGCGCACCGGTTCGCCGATGTAAAGGTCTACGTACCAGGCCGGTCGGGTTAGCATTTTAAGCAGGTGGCTCACAAAGGTGTCGTCGTCGACCCAGGCCATTTTGGGGTCGGAGTACTCCATTACAAAGGGCACGATGGGCACGCCGAGTTCCGCCGCCGTGTAAAACATGCCGGGGTTGAACTCCAGCAGGCCGCGGTCGACCGTGGTTCCCTCGGGAAAGACGACGGGACTGAGTCCGCGCTGCACCCGATCGGCGAGTTCGGCCCGCGAGGCGGACCGGGATTCCTTGCTGCTGCGGTCCACGAACACCACGTCCAGGGCCTGGGCACCCCAGCCAATCAGGGGCCAGTTGCGCACTTCGGCCTTGCTCAGGTAGATCTGGGGCGTTGCCGACCGAAAAAACATGACGTCGACGTAGCTGCGGTGGTTGGCCATCAGGATTCCGGCTTCTTTGGGCGGAACCCCCTCGCGCACCCTGATTTTGATGCCCATCATGAGCAAAAACAAGCGTTTGCCGACGTTGAGGTAGCGGTGGCGCGTCCGAAGCGACGCCCCCGCCTCCTTGAGCACCACCAAGCCCAGCACGAGCGTGACCATGATGATCAGCAAGAGGGGAAGTCGGTAGGCAATGCGCACGGTGGATGGCTAGGGGTTGCTCGCTGCAGCTCGCAGGCCCACAAAGGTAGGCTCGGGCGAGCAGGATGCCGGAACCTACGTTTAGGGACGACTCATTCCGCTGGATTGGAGAAAAATTATGTATCGTTCAAAAACGTAACTAATTAACTACATTTATGCTTCAACTATGGCTTTCAAAAGGACTTCGAATTGGCATGTACCGCAGGGATCATCCGCCGCCGCACGTTCACGTGGGATACGGCGAGTTCGAACTCATTCTTGGCCTACCAGAGGGCAATGTGCTCGCGGGCTATTTGCCCAAACGCCAACTACGGGAGGCGCGAGCCGTTTGTTCCGAGCGCGGAACGGCGTGGCTCAAACTATTCCATTACGTAAATCCACCCCGTCATGCGTAAACGCTTTTTAGATTTTCCGCGCCTTGCGCACGTGGAGGCCCTAGACGCCGACCGGTTGTCGCTGCTGTTTCAGAGCGGCGAAAAGCGCATGCTTGACCTGCGCCGTGCAGAAGCCCACCTGGGCCAAGCCCTACCGCGGGGGCGAGTGCGGATCAATCAGTTTGCGGCACTCGAATGGCCTGAGGCACCGCTGCAGCTCGATGACCTTGGCGATCTCGCTGGGCTCGTCGACTTGGAGCATTCGACGTACAGCATCGGCGCCGATACCGTACGGTCCTTAAGTGAACCCTTTGAGTCCAGCCTCAACGTCAACCTGGGCCATCGACTCAAAGCCCTACGCAAGGAGCTCGGGTTGAGCCAAGAAGATGTGGCCTGCCGCATAGGAACACAACGCACCTACATTTCGCGGGTCGAAAACGGTCATTCCGACCTCGAAGTTCAGAGTCTTAAACGGCTCGTCGAAGTCGGTCTTGGCCGCAAGCTCGAAATCAACATTCGCTAAAGCTCGAAGTACACGGTATCCAAGACGAAAAAACCCGGCACCTCTCGGCGCCGGGTTTCTCGGTGGGCAATACAGGATTCGAACCTGTGACCCCCGCCCTGTCAAGGCGATGCTCTAAACCAACTGAGCTAATTGCCCTTGCGGAAGGCAAAAATACGGCACGTGAACCAAAATCGCCGGAAGCTTGTTAACTTTCCGTATGCTTGATCGCCTGCTTGATACCGAGTCCATTTCGTGGCGGGATCCCTCGTTTTTTAGCGAGGAAGCCCTGCTCCAGCAGGCCCTGCCCTACCTGGACTTGCTGGTCAACGACCTGTGGAGCGCCCGGACCACCCCCGCAGGCACCTCGGTGCTCCGCAGCCTGGCGTTGGTTCGCAGCCTGCGCAGCCAACCGGGTTGGAACATGCACGAATGGCAGCACGGATTTCAGGCGGTGCGCACGCTGCACCGCTACTGGGAACGCAACGCGGCCGAAGGGGCCTACGACGCGAACCCCGACATGTGGACCTCGTGGCTGTTCGCCTTCACCTTTTTTGAAATCGTCGAAGCCAAGCGCGGCGACGTGGTGCGGGCCTACCGCGAAAACCTCAAGTTCCTCTCGAACTAAACCTACTCGTTTGCGGTCGGAATCATTCCTGGGCTAGCTGCTTGGGCCGCCGCGGGCTTGCCCGAAGTCAGGCGGGTGTGCAGGTTTTTGCGCACGTTGAACCAAACCAGGTTGTAGTCCGCAATGTGGTAGTTTTTCCAGTTGTAAAACAGCTTGAGGAGCGGACGAAGGCGCTCCACACGCAGGGTGCCTTGGTCGGTGCGCAGCACAAATGAGCCCGAAAATCCGCGGCGTCCGCTCGGAAGCAGGGCCCCAAGGTGGTCCCGGCGGCGCGAGGTCACGCCGTCGGTGCGCCAGGTGACGGGGTTGAGCACGGCGTAGCGGTCCCCGAACTTCTCGGGGTAGTAGTCCTGGCCGTAGGTGCGCCAATTGAGAAAGCAGTGGGTTTGGTCGGGTTCCGTGCACAGCGGCAGTCCGCTGAGCTCCTTGAGTTCGACCACGTTGCCCACCAAGTAGGCCAGCAGCAAGCGCTCGCGCAACTCCGGATTCGGCAAGATGACGTCCTGAAGCAGGCGCTTGGCGTGGTCCGTCCCCTGGCTGTGGGACGCCAAAACGAAGGTTTGGTTGGCACCCTGCACCTCAATAAAGCGCAAAAATGCGCGGCGCACGTCCTGATAGGCCGAGTCGAAGGCCACGTAGGCCAGCGCGAGCTGGGCGGAATCGCGGGTGTAGTAGCCGTCGAGCTTCATCTGGCGGTAGTGCGGCGCCCACACGTGGCCGATTCCGTTGAACACCGCCGCCTGGTTGGCCAGGGTGCCTTCGTCGACCTGCGTGCGGTATTCCGCGTCGTAGATGTCGGCGTTCCACTTGGGGCCCACCTCGTAGTGGGTCGGATAGACAAAAAAGGTGGGAATGGCGCTCCCCGCAAAGGTTCCCGCGACGCGGTCGGCGGCGGCCACGCGGCGGTCGCTTCCGTCTACCAGGTCGGGATGGGCGGCCCAGGCATCGAGGCGTCGGTAGTCGGGCCGCGACGGCAGCGGATACAGCTTGCCTTCGGGCTCGGAAGGCACGGGTTTTTCGGACCAGTCCTGGGCACCCAGACCGCCAACCAGCAGCCAGAAACCCGCGAACGCAAGGCTACGCACGGCTCCGAGCGTGCATCAATCCGCCCAAGGCGCCCACCACGGACCAGGGAACCACGGTGTCGATCAGGTGCACCACGTGGTCGGGGGTGTCGTACCAAACGTGGTCGCTGTAGACGAAGTAGGTGTAGCCGACGTAGGCCACGACCAAGGTAAACAGGGCTCCGCGCCACGGGTTGACGGTGCGCAGCTGGCCCAAAAGCCAATACAGCAGCCCGGCGATGAACATGTTGCTCGTAAACCCGCGCAGCAGGGGTTTGAGCATGTCGGTATCCTGGGCCGGATGCCAAACCACGTGGGCCCAGGGCTGGCCTGCGCGCGTTCCCATGTAGGCTTCGCGCTCTTCGTTGGTCGCGTTGGGGGCGGGCTGGCCGAGCATGTAGCCGGCGTCGTCGAGGTTGTAGGCCGCGAGGTCCGCCAGAATGCGGTCTTGCATCGGGTGGTAGCGCTGGTCCGCCTCGTGAAGGTTGGCGCCGGCAAACGAAATAAACTGCCACATGAACAGCAGCGTTCCGGCCATCAAGGCAAAAAGTAGGGTATTTTTCATAGGGCAGGTAGTTGAATGTGGGCTAAATGGTGGTCTCCGTGCCAGGCATACATCTGCACTACCTCGCGGAGCGAAACGGTCCGCAGCAGCTCCGGGTGGTCGTAGCGCCGATCAAAATCGCGGTCGTCCAGGCTGCGCAGGAGCGGAACCGTGCGCCCGTGAATGGCCTCAATCAGCTGCAGCGAAAGCTCTACGGGGCCGTCGGCCAGGGTGGCCCAGGCGTTTTCGTCGTAGGGCTTCACGGTGGGCTCGTCTTCGGTCAGCGCCAGCTTGATGCGGATGTACATGTTGAGGTGGCTGTCGGCGATGTGGTGCACCACGGTGCGGCGGGTCCAGCCTCCGTCGCGGTAGGGCGCGTCGCGCAGGCCTTCGGGGCATACGGACCAGGCCGCGGCCAGTCGTCCCGGAAGCGTTTCTAGTCGTTTAATGTAGGGAGCCAGGTCGGCGTCCAGCGGCTGGAACGCAAAGCGTCCGATCGGAAATTGGCGTTCCATCAGTACAGCAGGTGTTTTTTGGCGGCGGTGCGCCACCCCGCCTGACCTTGGGCTCCAAGCGTCCAGATGCACGAGAGGGCAAAAAGCAGGCGTTTCATCTTGACCAAGTTAAACACGTACGACGGGTCGTTGGCGTATTTTGGTTCCATGAAACTCCGACTTTTCGCACTTGCCCTCTTGGCGGCCCTGCAGCTCGCCGCGCAAACCCTGCCCGAAGACCTGCTTAAAAACCTGAAATTCCGCAGCATAGGTCCAGCTGGAATGAGCGGCCGAATCACCGCAATCGACGTGGATCCGCGCGACGAACGCGTGATTTATGCGGGATCGGCCTCGGGCGGACTCTGGAAAAGCGCCAACGCGGGCCAATCCTGGACCCCTATTTGGGACGAGCAGCCCAATCCATCCATTGGCGCCGTCCGCGTCGACCCCAGCAACCCCGACGTAATTTGGGTGGGAACCGGCGAAGGCAACCCCCGCAACTCCCAAACAATTGGCGGCGGCTTGTTCCGCAGCCTGGACGGCGGAAAAACCTGGCAAGCCATGGGGCTGCAGGCGACCAAAGGCATTCACCGCATCGTGGTGCATCCGCGCGACCCCAACACCGTGTGGGTGGCGGCCATCGGCCTCGCCTACGGCGACACCGAAGACCGCGGCGTCTACAAAACCAGCGACGGCGGCAAGACCTGGCGCAAGGTGCTGTACCGCGGCAACCGAACGGGTGCGGCCGACCTCGTCATCGACCCTGTGAACCCCAACAAGCTGTTCGCGGCCATGTGGGAATACCGCCGCTGGCCCTGGTTCTTCAAGAGCGGCGGCCCCGGTTCGGGCCTGTTTGTCAGCCACGACGGCGGCGAAACCTGGACCCAGCGCACCTCAAAAGACGGACTGCCCGAAGGCGACCTGGGCCGCATCGGCCTTGCCGTGGCCCCGAGCCAACCCAACCTGGTGTATGCCTTGGTGGAGAACAAAGACAAAAATGCCCTCTACCGCAGCACCGACGGCGGCGTCAAGTGGAACCGCATCAGCGACGCCGAAGACATTGGCAACCGTCCGTTCTACTACAGCGAAATTTATGTGGACCCGTTCCGCGAAAACACGGTGTACTCGCTGTGGACCCTGGTTACCAAGTCCGAAGACGGCGGCCGCAGCTGGAAGACCATTGCCCGCTACAGCGACATTCACCCGGACCACCACGCCCTTTGGCTTTCGCCCAAGACGCCGGATTACCTCATTGAGGGCAACGACGGCGGGCTCAACATCAGCCGCGACGGCGGCGAGAGCTGGCGCTTTGTCGAAAACCTGCCCCTCGCGCAGTTTTACCACATCAACGTCGACAACCAGCTTCCGTACAACGTCTACGGCGGAATGCAGGACAACGGCTCGTGGAAGGGCCCGGCGTACCACCTCAAGGGCGCCATCGGCAACAGCGACTGGACCGAACTCTACTTCGGCGACGGATTCGACGTGCTTCCCCACGCGACCGACCCGTCGACCGTTTACGCCATGGCCCAGGAAGGCTACCTGGCTCGGGTAAACGTTTCAAACGGCTTAAAGAGCTTTATCAAGCCGGTACACCCCGACGGCAAGCCGCTGCGCTGGCACTGGAATAGTCCGATTGCGGCCGATCCCTTTAACCCCGAAGCCCTGTACTACGGCTCGCAGCACGTACACTACTCCACCGACCGGGGCGCAACGTGGAACATCATTTCGCCCGACCTCACCAGCAACAACCCCGAAAAGCAGAAGTACCTCGAATCGGGCGGACTCACCTTTGACGTGACCGGGGCCGAAATGCACACCTGCTTGCTCGCCATTGCCCCTTCTCCTTTGCAAAAAGGGCTGATTTGGACCGGCAGCGACGACGGCTACGTGCAGGTGACGCGCGACGGCGGCGCAAC
>JACCDW010865003.1_pt1 | contig 17271 bp, 3 predicted proteins | sample 7449781 | NCBI WGS metagenome assembly JACCDW01 (sample SAMN15323449, study PRJNA562643) | freshwater metagenome | isolation source: river surface water | place: USA:Blue River Watershed | collected 2017-08-18
CGCAACGATACTAATCCTGTAATTACTCTTGCCTACGGCGGTGTGTACGAGTTTGACTTAGACGGCTTGTCTGGCCCATTGTACATTCAGACCGAACCAACTGTTACTGGCTATAGCTTAACAAGACCTAATATTAATGTTCGTCCGGTACTAGGCGTAGAAAATAACGGAGCTTCAACCGGGACTGTAAAATTTCGTGTTCCTCAACCCGAAGCCCAGACTCGTTATACATCAATGCCTAAAATTGCCGACGTAGATTATGCAGTTACTGGCATTCCGTTTAGAGACTTACAAGGCAATACAGTAGCAAACATTATTAATCTGTACGGCGGATTAGATGGACGCACAGATGTACTAAACGGCAAGAAAATTATTTTTGTTGATAATACTCTTATTGATGATTATCACTGGACAGCGGCTTTAACAGATGACAGCATTGTTCCTGACAGTGATCGTACAAAGACCTGGGTAATCTCTGTTGATGGCAGTGATGTAATTACTCTAAGTACATTTGATACTGTTAATCGTGATGAACAAATCTATGTAAAGTCTGGCGAAAAGTATAACACAAAAAGCTTTTATGTAAATCATTTAGATTGGTATGTTGAAGTTCCGTTGTTAACAGCGGCACTAACTACTCTATACTATCAGTGTGGCGACACCGAATCTGCGGTAGGCGTAATTAACCTAGTTCGTGTAGACAATCAAGTACTAGATCCGGCGGCCGAAATTGAAGGTCAAGTACAATTTACTAGTGCTAACCAAGTTGCATTTACAAACGGCTTAAAGGTTCGTTTCGATTCTAGTGCTACTGCTGCTTATGCTAATAAAACTTATTGGGTCGAAGGTGTTGGCGCCAGCATCCGATTAGTACCATTTGAAGATACTATTGCAGTTGAGCAATGGGCTGATAGTCAAGTAGTGGTCAGCGGAACTTTGTATCAAGTTGATGACGTAATAACTATTGCTGGCGGCGAATACGAGCGCCCTGCAAAACTATTGGTAACCAGCGTCAACTCTCGCGGCGGAGTTACTGGATTTGAAATAATTGACCAAGGTGATTATACTACACTACCAACTAATCCAGTTAGTGCATCTAATCCTAGTGGGGTAGTAAACGTTCAGGCCAGCAACTATAATCAAACTACTGACCCATTAAATAGTTTCATTAAGTTAGATGGAACCAAACTATCGTACTCACCTAGCCGCGGTCATACCGTTGCTGTTATTGATCCAACAACATTAGAAGTTGAAAGTATTAACACATACGATACATATCTAAGCGGATCAAATATTCTAACATCTGTGTTAACAGCAGTAGATGACGGAAAATTAATAGCAATAAGTTCATATGATGCTACTGCATTTAATCAGTCTACTAGAAGTTATGTAAATTCAATATTTGGACTTACTAACACCAACACTTGGTCTGCAAGTCGTGTAGCACATATTATTGTTGGCCTTAAGAACAGTAACATTACTGGATATGAAAGCATATCAACTACTGAAATTATTAACTCAGGTGATATTAAAACATCTGAGTTAGCAACATTTGATTTATATCTACAACCAACTACAGCAGACTACATTACAATCAACCGTGGTGCTCTTAATAAGAACCCTTGGAGTCGTGCTAACCGTTGGGTACATGCCGAAGTCTTACGTCAGGTTGCTGAAGCATTAGATCAAGACTATCTATTAGACCAAAACGCAGTTGCTCGCAGACCTATCATTGAATTTGATGGGGACATGCAACTATTCAATTACGGAAAAGTTGGTTTAAGCCCAATAACTGTATTTGACGATATAATTACTAATGCGTTTAACGAAGTAGAAGCACTTGCTGCTACCAATGCTGATGTGGTTACTGTAACTGTAGCTACCGCTGCCACTGCTCTACTTCCCGGAAAAGAATACACAATTGCCACAGTTGGCACAACCGATTTTACATTAGTTGGTGCAGCTTCTAATACAGTTGGCACTACTTTCGTTGCATTACGTGCCGGAACAGGAACAGGAACAACAACTCAAAGTGTAACTTTCCATACCGGCGACAGAATTATTTTTAGCCGTGACGAAAACCCAGTTGTTAGAGGTCAAGTATATAGTCTTAGTATTGTTGACGTTGGTAGCGATCCTTCGGTTCCTGAATACAGTACAGTATTAGTAGAGTCTGGCAATGATATTCAAGCTGGGCATTCTATTTTAGTAAAAACTGGCAAAGATGCTGGCAAAGAATTTTATTTTGATGGCACTAACTGGACATCTGCCCAAGCAAAGACAGCAGTAAATCAAACTCCATTGTTTGATGTATTTGACAACGATGGTGTAAGCTTTGGTGATGCTAGCGTGTATCCCGTAACAACTTTTATTGGAACTGAATTATTTTCTTATAAGACAGGTACTGGCTCCAATGATAGCTATCTTGGTTTTCCTTTAAGTTACAGAACATTTAACAACGTAGGCGACATTCAATTTGATAACAACTTTGATGCCGATACCTTTACGTATCTAATTACTCCAACCACAGAAACAAAGAATATTAACACCGGCTCGTTGCATATTACAACAGGGTTGACAACATATACTAGAAGTAATATGTGGAGACGAGTAGCTGAAAAGAGTAAACAATATCAATTAATAAGCCATACAGCCGATGGTACGAATAACCTATTTGAAATTGATATATTGCCTAACCCAAGTATCAATATACCAAACTTAAAGGTAGTTCTTAACGGAGTATACCTAAGTGTTAACGATTTTGGCCTAAGCCAAATTGGTGCTCGTTATGCGGTGTTAATAAATCCTGATTTATTGACTGCCGGTGATGTAGTTAACATATTAATTTACAGTGACAACGTAAGTGCAATTGGGCATTATCAAGTTCCGTTGAACCTAGATAATAATGCTGAAAATGCTAATTTTGCTTCAATGACTTTGGGTCAATTGAGAAATCACCTAGTTACACTAAAACAAAATAGTTTGATTATTGACGGCGATGTTCCGGGCAATAGCAATATTCGCGACGTTGATATTAAGAACTACTGCGGTAATATTCTAAAGCACAGCAGTCCGGCAATCTACGGTCAGCTATTCCTAAATGACGAAAAAATAAACTTCGTTAATGGTCTACGACTAGCACAAAAAGAATACAGCAAATTTAAAAATAGATTTTTAGAAATTGCCAGCCAAATAATAGTCGATACTAATGATATTTCAGGAACAGTTGATAATATCATTACTCAAATTAACGGAATTAAAAACATTAACTTCCCTTGGTATTACAGTGATATGGTGCCTTGGGGAAATAATAAAACTGTACTACCAACATATACAGTTTTAGATTTACGTATCAGAGGCTATGAACTAAGTAGAATTTTTGATGATGCAACGTTAAGCAATCGTGCAGTCTTAATTTATCATAGCAGAACTACCAACGGAGTTACTACAACTCAATTGATGGCTAAAGACAGAGATTATGTTTTTAGCACAATTGGACCAAGCTTTACTGTAAATGACAGCTTTGGATTAGCCTACGGCGATAAACTAACTGTAGTTGAATATTCAACAACTGACGGCAACTTTATTCCCGAAACTCCAACTAAGCTTGGATTATGGCCAAAGTTTGTTCCAGAGATATTCATTGACAACACATACAGTACAAGCATTAACGTAATACAAGGGCATGATGGAAGCATTACTCCAGCATTTGGCGATTACCGAGATCAGTTATTGCTTGAGTTAGAACTACGTATCTACAATAATATAAAAATTGATTTTAAATTCAATGAGCTAATTGACTTTTTACCGGGCAAGTTCCGTGTAACAGATTATACTCTCACTGAGTTTAACCAGATTATTAGTACTAATTTCTTAGCCTGGGTAGGTAATAACAGATTAGACTTCAGTACCAATTCTTATTTCCAAAGTAACAATCCTTGGACATGGAACTATAAAAAGTTTAAAGACAGCCTAACCGGTGAGCAACTTACTGGAGCATGGCGTTCGTGCTACAAATATTTCTATGACACTGATCGTCCTCACACCCATCCTTGGGAAATGTTAGGATTCAGTGACAGACCAAGTTGGTGGGTTGATCGATATGGTCCTGCACCGTATACTGGCGGCAATATGTTGCTATGGAGCGATCTAAGTCTTGGATTTATCTATGATGGTGATCGTGCCGGAATTGATACTAGATATGCTCGTCCTGGTTTATTACAAATTATTCCAGTTGACGATGCTGGCAATTTACGCAGCCCAGAAAGTTTCTTGGTATTAGATTACGACAGCAATAAAGCTAACGTTAGCTATGCAGTTGGCGATCAAGGGCCAACCGAAACAGCGTGGCGTCGTAGCAGTGATTATCCTTATGCTGTTCAGCTAGCTGTTTCGTTAATGAAACCTGCTGAATACTTTGGTAAATTAGTTGGTGTTAGTCGTTATGAGTACGATAGCGAGTATCAACAGTACCTGGTAACATCTAGCAAAAATCATTTAGAGCCAACTTCTATACAGATTAATGGTGACACCAGTGGCACCAGCGTAATTCGTGAAGCTGGTTACATGAACTGGATTGCTGAATACTTAAAACAATTAGGTATTGGTGACCCGGCTACTGTTATTAAAGATTATCTAAACTATTTGAACGTACAGTTAAGCTATAAAGTATCTGGCTTCACTGACAAAAAATATGTTTCTATCCTGGCCGAACAAGGTAGCCCAAACAGTCAAAATAGTGGCGTCGTAGTACCCGACGAGAACTACAAGATAGTGCTTAACAAGAGTGTTCCTGTTAACAAAGTATCTTATAGTGCTGTTATAGTAGAAAAGAGTGCTGCCGGTTATACAATAAGCGGCTACAATTTAAATAATCCTTATTTTACTATTGTACCTAGCCTTGCAAATAGCAATAGCTACGTTGTTACATCTGGTAACTCAAGAGGCGTAATATATAAAGACTACCAAAAGGTTCGTGTTCGTGTTCCTTATGGCCAAGAATATACTTCTACACAGCAGGTAGTCGACTTCTTAGTTAGCTATCAAAGATTCCTACAAAGCCAAGGCTTTGTCTTTACTGAATACAACGAAAGTCTAAAGAGCAAACTTGATTGGGTACTAAGTGCTCGAGAGTTCTTAACTTGGGCCCAACAAGGCTGGAACCCTGGCAGCGTAATTGTATTGAGCCCTGTACTTGATACATTAAAGGTGTCTGGCAACAATAGTGTTGTTGATGAAATTCAAAATACACCTTATGGTGCTAGACTATTGGATCCAAACTTTGCTGTTATTAAGAGCAATAATTTTACTGTCACCAGAGAAGACAATAGATTTAGCGTAAGATCATTGAATAATCAAACTTTGGCATTTGCTGAACTAAACATGGTACAGTACGAGCACGTTATTGTGTTAGATAATACAACTGTGTTTAATGACATTATCTATGCTCCAGAAACAGGAAACCGCCAATATAGATTAAAGTTAATCGGACATAAAACCGCTAACTGGACTGGCGCAATGAATCCTCCTGGGTTTGTTTATAACAGCGAAAAGGTTGACGAATGGATCTCAGGTAAAGATTATCGCAAAGGTCAGTTGGTCAGCTATAAAAACTTCTACTATACAGCCACAGTTAATGTAGTTGCAAGCGATACATTTGACACTAGCAAGTGGAAACAATTAACAACAGATCAAATTAAAACAGGTCTGTTGCCTAACTATTCCTACGGCGCACAGCTATTCGAAAATATATACGACCTTGACAATCCAAGTCCCAACGAAAATATTAATTTTTACAGCGTTGGTATTACTGGATTTAGAGAGCGTGGATACTTGACTGATTTAAGTTTAGATACCACTACACAAAGCAAGTTTTATCAAGGCATGATAAAACAAAAAGGTACAAAAAATGCTATCCTGGCATTGGCTAGCGCACAATTAGCAAACATTAATAACGAAATTAGTGTCTACGAAGAATGGGCATTGCGTGTTGGTGAGTACGGGTCAACTGACAGTAATCAATACGTTGAAGTAATCCTTGACGAAGCAGATGTAACAGCTAACCCTGTAGCTATACAGTTCATTGACAACGGCGAAACACCCGAAGCCGGCGCAGTTTATTACAGACCCAACGATTGGTATAGGAATAGCGTTAATAATACCAGCCGAATGTTTGATAAAAACGAAACATCAGTTGAAAGAGAAACTTTACCAACTGCTGGTTATGTTAATGTCGACGACGTAGATGTTGTTATATTTGATTTAGAAAACTACAGAGACTTAACAGGTCGTTTAGCTGATATTGGCACAGGATATACTATATGGACAGCCAAAGACTTCTTTGGTCAATGGAATGTATATCGTGTTAGCGAAACTGACTTAACTGTAGTTTCTATTGCATATAACTTAGACAGCATAGCAACACTAACCTTAAGTGGAACACATGATTTCACGTCAGGCGACATTATTGCTCTAAAGAACTTTGATCCTACCTATGATGGTTTTTATCAAGTGTATGAGCCAGTTAGCGGAACACAAATTAATGTTGTAATAATGAATGGTGTAGATCAACTTCGCACCAGTCAGGTTCTATACGGAACTGGATTTTTATTTAAATTAACAAGTTCTCGTATCGGTGCACAAAGTGAGCTAGAAGGAATTACTCCTCGCGCCGGTTGGGAAGATGGCGATCGCGTTTGGGTCGATAATTTAGATTCCGCTGGTAATTGGGGAGTATACACAAAAACTTCTCCTTGGGCGTATGAGCAATTGACTGTTCAAGAAACCAGCACTTATACTGGCGCTGATGCATTTGGTTCTAGTGTTGATTTAAGTGCCGACCGCAGATTCTTATACGTTGGTTCGCCCGACAGCGGAACCGGACGAGTTACTATTTTTATTAAACAAGCAGACAATACTTGGAAGCAACGAAATAGTATAACAGCTAGCCTAGTAACCAGCGTAGATGGTTATGGTACGCATGTTGAAGAAAACGCTGTTGGACTAATAGTATCTGCTCCTGATAGTAGAACTAACAGAGGATATGTTTTTGTTTACGATATCGCTGGTGCGGTTTATGTAAGACAGATATTAGTATCACCAAACCATGGCGCTAACTACAATTTTGGACATAGCATTTCCAGCAGTGCCGATGGGCGTTGGCTATACATAAGTGAACCCGGAAACAACAAGGTTTACGCTTACGCCTGGACCAAACAAACAGTCCTAGTTGAGAATGTATCATCTGGTGTGTCATCCTTTATTATGTCCAGAGCTGTAACCAGAGCATCGGATATTAGCGTAACAAATTCGTTTGGAACATCTCTAGTTCCAGAAATTGATTATACTGTAAGTGCTAATACAATATACTTTACTGTTACTACAACTAGCGATGTAAAGATTACCCATCCTGGTTATTACTATAAACTAATTGAACAAACTACAGGGTACACCTTATCTGATCCAGCTGGCACAGGAAATAACTTTGGCGCAAGTATAAAGACTAACACAGATGGTAGTATATTGGTTATTGGTAGCTCAACAAAAGATTCTGCCGGCGTAACTGATAGCGGAACAGTTTATGTATATGAAAGAACCATTGAACAATTTATTGCCAATGGCGACAATGATAACGTCTACACAACTGTTCGCGACCTTGAATCCACTTACCGTGTAACTGTTAATGGTATCGCTCAAGTAGAAAGCACCGATTACTATATAAATGGCAGTGGCCAAGTAGTGTTTAACTCCGGACATTTACCATTTGACGGCGACCGTGTAGCAATTGAAAATAACTATTTTGTAAAAGTACAAGAGTTTGACGGCTCTCTAAATGTTACACAAATAGAAGCCGGAAAGTATTATACTATTGCATCTGCGGGAACTACAGATTTTGTTGATATCGGATCAGCTAACAATACCGTGGGCACACGATTTATGGCCACTGGCGCTGGAGTAGGCACTGGTACCGTATTTGTTGGTTCAGGCACAACTGCTAATCAAAATCTTGGCAGTGTTGTTGATATTTGTTCTAATAGTTGCAGCGTTTATGCTAGCGCACCTGGCTATGCTACACAAGAATACAGCAGTGGTTACATTGTAAGATACATTAACCAAGGTAAAGTATATGGTGAGATAATTGGTAAAAAACAAAATCCCACTGTAACAGTTGGTCATACTATTCGTATCAATGGATATGAAGTTGAGTTCACCGGAACAACATTATCTAATGTTGTATCTCGTATCAATGCAAAAAATATTCCTGGCGTAACTGCTAGCAACAGCAACGGCTATTTAAAAATAGTAAGCACACGAGTTACTGAATTAAATCGACTAGACATTTTACCTGGTGTAGGTAGTACCTACTTTAATGGAACAGCACTCACTGATTTAGGATTAGATGTATTTGCTTACACACAAACTATCACACAACCACGCAACAGTGGCTCTGAAAAGTTTGGTTACAAACTTGCAGTCAATTCCAACGCAACTCAATTGGTAGTTGGTAGCCAAGGTGCTAGCAGCACACAGGTTACAACATTTGATAATGCAACTACAACATTTGACGTAGCTAGCATTGACTTCAAAGATTTAATACCTGAGAGCGGCGCAGTTTATATCTATGATCTATTAGATAATCCTTACTCAACTGCAACCAACCCTGCACTTCTGTCATTCGTACAAGAACTAACAGGACCAAGTCTTGGTAATGATTATAGTTTTGGTCAGGACTTTGCATTTATTGATGAATATCTGTATGTCGGCGTACCCGGCGACGATTCTGTTATTGATCAAGGTGGCAGCGTATACGAGTTTATTAACAACACTGGTACACAGGGTTGGGAATTAACAAGATATCGTCCAGAGCAAATTGATATTGGCAGCATTAGTAAGATCTACATCTACAATAAGAAAACCAATATTATATTAGCCAAGCTAGATATATACGATCCAGTCAAGGGCAAAATACTTGGTATTGCAGATCAGGATCTTGATTATAAAACTGATTATGATCCTGCTACCTACAATATGACAGCAGCCACCGATGATCAACAATTTGATATTAATGTTAATTATCACTGGGGCGCACAGCAAGTTGGTAAGACTTGGTGGGACCTAGGTCAAATACGTTTTGTTGAATATGAACAAGGTTCATTGATTTACAAAAACAAAACCTGGGGCGCAGCATTACCTGGTAGCTTGTTTGTAGTATATGAATGGGTCGAAAGCGATTACTTACCAAGTCAGTACGTCAGTAATGGTGGCAATGGTATACCAAAGTATCAAAACAATGCACAGTATGTTGAAGAAACTTATGTTGATCCAGCTACAAATTCTATAAAAATAAAATACTATTACTGGGTAAGTGATAAAACAACAGTAGATTTTAATCGCACCAATAGAACTAATAGTGTTTACACATTACAACAAATATTAGCTAACCCAATGGATCAAGGCGTACCATATGCCGCAGCCATTGCACCAAATGCATTGAGCTTGTTTAATGTTACAAAATATTTGTCTAGCAGCGATATAGTATTGCATATTGATCACACACCAACTCAAAATAGCAATATTATTCACAGTGAATATGAGTTAATTAAAGAAGGATCCGAAACTGGTATTGTTCCGGTACGTATCAACAATAAACTTCAAGATAGTCTTGCTGGTGTAGATGCAAGTTTATTATCTGTACCTGATCCTGCTCTAAGCGAATCTCAGCGTTACGGAATTGAAATTCGTCCACGTCAGACTATGATAGCTGACAGATTCTCTGCACTTGAAAATTTTGTAAAATACGTTAACCAAGTGTTTAAGCTATACCCAATGGCCGATAGATTTGACCTAACAAATCTAAATTACGGAGAGCCATTGCCAGCAGCTGGAACTGGGGAATGGGACCAAAGTGTTGATACTTACGCTCAATTATTATATTTGATTAACATGGCTGATGGATATCGCGTTGCAGTACTCAACGACGAATCTAACAGCGGCTTATGGACCATTTACGAATACAATGACAGTGAAACAACCTGGACCGTTTATCGTATTCAAAGTTTCTTAACAAGCCTATACTATAGTCGCGTTGACTGGTATGATCCAACATTTGATTATACTGAGAAGCCCGAGTATACTGTAGAGAAATATGTTGATATAAAAACTCTTACATTAGTCACAGATGACATCATTAAGGTTAATGACAACGGTGACGGACGATTTGCTTATTACAGAGTTAATAGTCTAGGCACACTAGACAGAGTTGGTAGCGAGCAAGGTACAATAGAAATCAGCAAGGATGTTTATAACGTTGAATCTGGAACAGGATTTGATTCTAGTAACTTTGAAAGCACTCGTTACGAACAAAGTCCAGTGACTGAAATTAGATACATTTATCAGGCGGTCTCTGAAGATTTGTTAATTAATGATCTTGCTGTTGAATTTAACAAGCTATTCTTTAGCATGGTTAATTATATCTTCAGTGAAAATACAAATCCAGACTGGATATTTAAAACTAGCTTTATCAGTGTATTGCATAAGATTCGCGATCTTGAGCAGTATCCAAGCTACATTAAAGATAACCAGACATTCTACGAAAGTTATATTAACGAAGTTAAGCCTTACAAGACTACAATTCGTGAATACGTGCCTAAGCAAAATGGTATAGAATACCTACACTCAGGCACAACAGACTTTGACAAGCCTGGATACTATGATAGCACCTCTGGCACTTATAGAAGTCCTGATGGTAGCTATGCTACTGACACAGAATTGTTAGCCACCGACGAATACGCAGATTGGTCTAACAACTATGCTTACAAAGTTGTAGAATTACAAATTGCAGACGGTGGCACTGGTTACACACTAACTCCTAACGTAAGTATCACTGGCGGTGGTGGTACTGGTGCTGAAGCCCAATTGTTTATCAGCAACGGCAGAATTAGTTCTGCTAGAATTATCAGCGCCGGCTCGGGCTATACTAGCACACCAACGGTGACCATCAATGGTAATGGCACCGGAGCTAATTTAGTACCAGTGTTACGAAATGAATATTTCAAGAGTAATGCCGCACAAAGTTACAATTTAGTACGCAGTATCACTACTGAAATTAAATTCGACCGTGTTGATTTCTATAGTAATGTAGTAGCATGGCAGGCCAATACTGCATATACCGCTACTTTAAGTTCGGGTACAGGCGAAGGCAACGTTTGGATAGTTAGCGGAAATCTTGTAAGATACAATAACACAATCTATCTACCACAATCTGCTAATACTTCAAATCAACCTACATTTGACGCAGGACTGTATAAAGAAATTACACAAGGCAACACACTAATTCGAAATAATAATCGAATTCAAGGTTACTACACACCGGGTGTTGGAATGCCTGATGCAAACATAGCAATGCTTATAAGTGGTATTGAATATCCTGGCGTAAAAGTACAAGGAAACCAATACGATACTTATACCAGCGTTGATGGTCCATACAATGTTATTGCATTTGCTGCCGGTAATAACTCTATTATTAGCGCAAATACTTCAACTGTAAACTTTGTAACCCTAGGCTACGAAGTAGGACAACAACTGTATGTTTCTGGTAGCACCAGCAACGATTCTGCATTTAAGATTACCAGTGTATCTGCAAGTGTAATGGCATTAAGTTACAGCACAGTAGTAACCGAATCTGCTGGCGCTGGTGTAACTCTAAAATATCTGTCAGACAACGATCTAGGAAACTACGATGCTGGTATTAGCAGCACATACTTAGACACACAATTAGGTACCAGACCTGAAGATATTAACATCGATGGCGGCGCCTACGTTGACACCTATAGTAGCTTTGGCCCAGAGGAATTTATTCCTGGTCGCATTTACGATACGTTAGAAATGCGTGTGTTTACCGCAAATACTACTAGCCTTGACAAGAACAACTATTTTGTTGATCGAGTTGTTATAAGCAATGTTGGATACGGCTACGACGCTGGTACAGTTTCTGTAACAGTAACCGGAATGAGTGGAGTACAACTTACTCCGGTCCTTGCAGCCAATGGCGCAATTACCAGTTTCACTATCGATAATGGCGGCACTGGGCTAACTGGTAACAGCAACCCAACTATTACTATAACTGGCGCAAACGTATTACCTGCATCTGCTAATGTATTCATATCACAAACCACATACCCTGTTATAGGTTATAGATACTTTATGGATATGAATCAAGCTAATGTTGCATATCGTATCTCCGATGATTATACAACTACACTAACCGCTAACTTAGCAATAACGGACAGTAACATCTATGTAGCAAATGCTAGTGTGTTAATGGATCCAAACCCTGCAGGCGCGGTACCTGGTATTGTGTTTATCAATGGTGAAAAGATCCATTACTATGAGCGTGATACAGTAAACAACAGGCTCAGCAGAATACGCCGTGCCGTTGACGGTACAGGTGCTCCATCTGTACACGAGTCCGGAAGCCGAGTAGTTGACAGCGGGGTTGAGCAACGATTTGACATAGTTAGAGCCACAGTCCCCGGACAACCAAAAGGTACACTATTAACAGCTGGTTCTGGCACAGCAGTTAACGGTGCAGGATTAGCCGGATCTAGCACAACGGAAGCGCAGTTCTTGCGTAATAAATTGAGTTATACACCATGATAATAAACACAATAAATACTGATATGGATGAAGACATGAACAAAGATCAACATATTGACACCGAACAGCCTAACGAATCAAGTGGTTTAAGTATTCGCGGGCATATTAAAATTCACGATCCCGAATCGGGAGAAGTGATTGTAGATAAAGCCAACGCTATTCACTACGAAAACATCAGTGAAGCTATCGCTTACAGCCTAGCAGACTACACTGAAAATTTTATTAAAACAATGAATTTTGGTAACGGTGGTACCAGCGTTGATACTAGCGGTGTTATTAATTATCTACCAGCAAATACAAACAACCAAAATGCTGGTTTGTATAACGAAACATTTACTAAAATTGTTGATGCTAACAGCGTAGAAAATCCAGATCCTGCTAATAACAAAATGGAAATTCGCCACATTCCCGGTAAAGTTTATACTGACATTGTGGTTACTTGTTTGCTTGATTACGGCGAGCCTGCTAGTCAATCAGCATTTGATAATAGCCAAAATCTCAATGATAACTACGTATTTGATGAACTAGGTTTGTTTAGTACCCGTGGAAAAATGCTAACCCACGTTGTATTCCACCCAGTACAAAAAGCACTAAACCGCAAGATACAAATCGATTATACTGTACGAATTCAAGCTCTTACAAACTTAAGTCAGATAGGATAATCTACAATGGCTTATACAGTTAATTTAACAAACGGTGTTCAGATTGCTTATCTACTAGATGGGCAAACTGACAGTACTACTACTAGCCTTACACTAATCGGTCGCCAAGTTGTTAACTATGGCGAAGTACAGAACGAAAACCTAGTTCATTTACTTGAAAATTTTAGTAATGGCATTGAGCCCACATCCCCGCTAGAAGGCCAATTATGGTGGGATAGTACAAACAATACAATGTTGGTATATGATGATACTTTCTGGAGACCAGTGTCGGGTTTTAGTAGTTCAACAACAGAGCCAACAAGTCCATACGTTGGCGACCAATGGTGGGATACAACCAATGACCAATATAAAGTATATAATGGAACCACATGGTTAGTAGTTGGACCTGCCTACAGTAAGCTTGATGGCAAGAGTGGTGCTATAGTTGAAAATGTATGGGACACTGGATTAACAAAACATACAGTTATTAAACTTTATCATAATAACAGCGTTACTGGTATTATAAGTAGAGATGCAACTTTTACCCCTAACGCAGCAATTACTGGTTTTTCTACTATCTCTCCGGGAATTACATTAGCAAACAATGTTAACGACATACGTTTCTACGGAACCGCTAGTAACAGTGAATTACTAGGTAACTTAACACCCTCGCAGTTTTTACGCAGTGATGTCAATGATGTAATGGATGGCAAGCTATCTGTACATAATACACTAGAGGTTGGTAGTAACGATGAATTTAAAGTCAGCGTTGACGGTTCCGGTAATGCAACATTATTGAACAACAAGAACAATGCTAATATGTTGTTGCGAGCCAACGTTGGTGGTACGCTAACTACAGCATTAACAGTAAACGGCACAACAGGCTTAGTTACAGTACTAGGAGTTCCTACATCATCAACAGGCGTAGCTACTAAAGGGTATGTTGATACGGCAGATACATCAATACGCAACGATTATGCTGGCTTCATTGCTGCTAATATTGCAGAAGTAAATGCCAATTTAACTATAACTAACAATAACCTAGCTGGCGCCAACGTAGCTATTTCTAATTTGGATAGTGTAAAAGCTCCGAAAGCAAATCCAACTTTCACAGGAGTTCCTCAAGCTCCTACTGCAAGTTATGGTACAGCAACAAACCAATTGGCTACTACAGCGTTTGTACAAAACGCAGTTGATGAGTTTGATTACTCAAAGATCTATTATGCCAATAGTTATGTTCAAGTAGCGGCATCTAATGTAGCTATAGTAGTTGCTAATACTTCGGTGGCCACAGCAACGTCTTCTGGTATTAGTACACTAACACAATCAGCTGGCAACGATTCGTCTTTAGTAGCAACAACCGCCTTTGTTACTACAGCAACGAAAAATTTCGTAAAAGCCAATGTTGCCTATAAGCCTACTTGTTATGTTGCTGATACACCGCCAGACGACGGTATCGGTAGTGACGGCGATTTTTGGTTCCAATATCTCTAATGTAACACAATGGCAGATATTACAGAAACACAGTACATAGTTAATTTATCGTATGCTGGTGGACGTCAGTATGCTATCATGCCGCTAACTGGATTTAGCCCTATAGTAAAATATAAGATGTGGGGTGCCGGCGGTGGCGCCGGCGGTTGGGACAGTCCCGGGCAAGGTGGCGATGGTGGTGGCGGTGGCTTTGTTGAAGGCATTGTTACAGTAGAGCCTGGCCAACTAATTGAAGTATACAATGGTCAAGGCGGTTGGCCTGGCGGCACAGGCCGTGGCTCGGCAATATCTAGTAACACTGGTGTTGGTGGATCTAGTCTAAAATGGACTTCTAACGACACAGACCCTACACTTGAAAACAGCAGCTTAACTACATTTGTCAGTGGTGTTCCAGCAGCGGGCAGCGGCCCTGCGTTTGGGTTTGGGTCAATTTGGCAAGGTGATAAAATTATAGGTTTTAATGGAGTGGCGCCCTTACTAAAGAATTTTCAACCAAGTGAAGGAGATCCGCCTACACACGATATAGTTTTTAGACTTCCTGCGGTAACACAAAGTCATTTAGCAGCGTTTGGTATAGTAACACCATTTAGCCAAGTACCTCTGGTTAAGGATGTGATGACCATTGAATGGTCGTTGTCTTGTAATGCTGGCGGGAAAGTAAATGTTGGTGTATTTGTTTGGCGCAAAGGCGTTATCAACCGTAACGCTTATCAACAACTTGCTACATATGATTACGCAGGTGGTGACAGAGTTGCTGTTAATTTATCTGGATCTTGGCAAGTACCATCAGGATTAGATCCTAAATGTATATTAGTATTTGCAGTAGGTGATCTACACAATACTAGCCCAACTGGTATGGACAGCGTTAATTTTACAGCAAACGCAGTTATACCCGACAACGCAACTATCGCTGACTATAGCGGTGGCCGTGGAGGATATCCCGGTTGGTCTGGGTCGTCGGGCCAAGGCGGAGGCGGAGGCGGCGCCACAGTACTAAAAGTTGATAATGCTGTTATTGCTGTTGCTGGTGGCGGAGGTGGCGGTGGCGGTGGCGGCCACAGCGGAGCCGTTCACGGAGAATCAAGCGTCGGTATTATTTCCCCTACTAGAGACTTTACTGTGCAGTCTTACAACTTAACCACTGGTGCTCACGGATATGATAAATCCGGAGATGGCGGAGGTGGTGGTGGTGGTGGCGGCGGAGCTGAAGGCGGCATTGGTGGATCTTACCCCGGGGGCGATCAAGGCGCTTATGCTGGCGCTGCTGGAACAAACAGAGTGCCTGGGCAAGCCTATAATACATCAGGAATCTATAGTGCAGGCATGGTGCCTGGCGGAGTGACTGATTCCGCATATCCGGGCAACAATGTTGGTTACGGGGGATACAGAATCCCGATGGATACAAGTCCCGGGGGAAATGGGTTTACTCAGTTAACATTTTATAGGTCTGGCGATTTTTATAATAAAATCGAAGGCGAATACAAACCTATGCGAGCAAGCATTTATGTAAATGGTGCTTGGTCTACTAGAACAGCGCAATGGGTTAAAATTGGCGGCGAATGGAAAAACGTAAACGGGTCCGAACCAGTGACATTTACAACTGATAACGTTAACTGGGGTGGAAATGGATTCCAGTATGCTGCCCCAGTTACAGAACCAGCTCCGGTATACGATTATGGTGGCGGAGATGCTGGCGGCTTTAGTGGCGACACTGGTGGCGGCGGAGGGGGTGGCTGCTTTATTGCATCTACACTAATTACAATGTACGACGGTTCTACAAAAACCATAGACAGCATTGTTGCCGGAGATCTAGTATTAGATGCATTAACTGGTAATGCCAATCGAGTGCTTGGCGTTAAAACAACTGACTATGCAGCCGGTGAAAAATTGTTTACCACAGTAAAAGGCGTCGAACCTTTTATTACAGAAGAACATGCGTTCTACAACGACGACAATGAGCTATGCGCTATCAGTGAAAAATGCTATAACCTAGCTCCATGGTTGGGCAATATCAACATAGTCAAAGTACATAAGATCGTTGAAACCAAAGAGCAACAAACAGTATATAACCTAATGCTTGAATCCGGTAATAGCCATTATGCAAACGGTGTTCGTGTTAACAATATGATTGGCACAGGAAATACTTACGTGTTATATCTAAAAGGATATATAGATAAAAACACTTACTTAAACTATACCACCAACATATACAGTAATTTAACCGCAGAACAAAAAATCAGAGTGTTTAACATTGTTGAACAGCTATCTGCATACATACTGCACAACGATAATTTACAATCTCGTATGCTGGCCAAATCAATGGCCTGGGCATTAAAGAATAAAGAAGTATTGTATCCTTATGTTGAAAAATGGTTTAAATCACGTTTACGTAATTGGATTTTTGCTAAACGAGTAAATCAATATGAAAATAAGGTTCAGCGCTAACATACTGCCATTGTCGTGGCTAATTAGATTATGGACA
>JACCDW011539273.1_pt1 | contig 17269 bp, 13 predicted proteins | sample 7449781 | NCBI WGS metagenome assembly JACCDW01 (sample SAMN15323449, study PRJNA562643) | freshwater metagenome | isolation source: river surface water | place: USA:Blue River Watershed | collected 2017-08-18
AAAATATAGAATATTATTGCTTTATTTTGTTTTTCTTTTGTTTATTATGTTTTTATTTCATTTATTTTTTATGAGTTTTTCTTCTCAAAGTTTTTTGAGATTTTTTGTTATTTTTGGTAAATCTTCTCAATGAAGACTTTTTAAATTGGTTAAATTTTATGGTTTTTCTTTTTCCACCAAACCAACTAGTTTTTTTAGGAGGTTGTTGAGAAGATTCTTCAAATTTAGATGATTTAATCTCATAAATTATTAATGGTGGTTTATTTTCTTTAATTTTATTTATTTTTTCTTGCAATTTATTTTGAAAATCATAACAGAAAGTTGCATTTTTAATTTCATTTTCTTGAATATACTTATAAAAATTATTTGGCATAATAATTAGTTCAACTAAATTTACATTAAGTTTGTCTATATAAAATGTTTTTTTTTGATCTTGATTTAAAAATATATCTATATTTTTTTTAGAAATAAATCCATTAATATCTCCCTCTATTTCTGGTATTATTCTTAGTAAATCAATGTATATATTACCTCCCATACAGTCTACATAATAATTTTGCGATTCAATTAAATTTTTAATATTTTCTTTAATAATTTCTTTATTTAATAACCATTGATTATTTTCAAATCCAATGATAATATTATTATTTTCATTATCTTCTCCTCCAGATTCAGCAGTTATAGATGCTGTATCATTATCATGATATACTGTACCAACAACATCTTTTAAAGTTAGAGAAGATGATGGTTTGGATTTTTTAAACAAATTAGTAAAAAAATTTTTTAATTTCTTTAATTTAGATAAATGCTTCGCTACATATTTTATATTCATTTTTTTTATACTCATTATATTGTCTTTTATAATTTTTTGTAAAGTTTTTTTTTCTTTCTTTGGTTCAGAAGGTTTAATGTATTTAATATTGCCATCTTCAACAGGCATGTTAATAATAATATTTTTACTTTCATTTAATTTTTGAATATTTTCTATTTGAGTTGGTTGTGGAGTTGGTTCTTGAATTGGTTCTTGAATTGGTTCTGGTGTTGGTTCAGGTGTTGGTTCAGGTTTTTGTAAAGATTCTATTTTTTGGGTTGATTCTTCTTTGGGCGGAGTAAAATCAGAATCAAGTTCAGGTTCAGGTGGAAGTGCAATTGGTTGTTCTGTATACAAAGATTCAGGTTCGGGCTCTGGGACAGGTGCTGGAATTTTAAATAAAATATATTTTTTTATGTATTCACCCAAATTTTTTTCAATAAGTATAAAATCCGAGTTATAAATTATACAATCTGCTATTTTAATCTTACTGTTTTCTTGATTAATAAAATTTGATTTTAATATATTAGCATCATCAATTGGATTATTCAAAAGTAATAATTCTTTTAGATTTGTTAATTCACATAATCTTTCTGATAATTCTGTTAATTTATTATTATTTAAATTTAATGTTTCCAAATTTGTAAATTTATACAAATTATCAGGTATTTCTGTTAAATATAATCCTGACATTCTTAAACCAGTTATTGTTGTGTGTTTTTTATTATTAACAATTAATCCCAACAGATTATTAACTTTATCAAAAAAAGATATTTTTTGAAAGGTTGATTGAGGTTTATAAATATTTTTATTTTCGGATTTATTTTGTTGGTTTACACATTTTTTCTGTTTACTATTCTTATCTAGGTCAATTACATCAGAATCATCGCAATTTGTACCAGAAATATATAAATAACTTACATTTTGCATTTGTGTAATTTTATTAATTGAAGTATTATTTAAATAATCTGTATTAATATTTATTTCAAAAACTTGGAATTTTGTTAATTCTTGTTTTAATCTATTAAATTCTGAATCATCTAATGGGTTTGATGTATTCATACCCTTATTATATTATAAAATATACAAACATTTTATAATAATCTTCTTTTTATTACTAAAATATTATGGATTATTTGCCAGATTATTTGCCTGATTAATTGCCAAAAGTTTTTTCTGATGTCTTTTCCAATCACTTTCTGCCCAATCTCCCTCTATTAATTCCTGTTGAATTCTATCATTTTCATCATCAATTGCATAATCATATGTAGGATTAGGAAGTTTATGATATTCTGCGTAATTTAATAGAGCAGTTAAATATTCAGGAGCAAAATTTTTTTCAGAAACATTTTTCACTGCCCTATATGCTGTTTCTCTTAAATTCTTTAATTTAACTGGATCAGAATTCATTTTGAGAATAGTATCCGCATATTTTTGTTTAATTAATGCATTTATTCTATCAATATCTTCTGGAGTAAAATACTTTGGAGGGGGTTTATTACGTCTAATATTCGTAACTAAATTAATAATTTTAGCTGGTATTGGATTCTTATCTATATTAAGTATTTTAATATTTCTACTTAATTTTGGTAAAAAATGTATATTGTTTTGAGATACATCTAATTCAGTTAATGAATCTGGAAGAGGTCCAAATAATTTTAAATGATTTCTACTGATATGCAATTTTTTTAAATTACTAGGAATATTTGTTATATTTCTAATATTACAAGACATACAATATAAATTTTCTAAATTATCAGGTAATTGTGGTAAAGTATATAATAGATTAGAAGTACAAGTTAATGTTTTCAAATTATGAAAATTAGATAAATTTGGCAATTCTACTAAAGAATTATTAGTTAAATTAAGAGTTTCTAATTTAGTTAATCCTGATATATCTCCTAAATTTATTAATTTATTTTCATTTAAATTTAAAAGTTGTAAATTAGTTAATTGATTTAAATCCGGTAAATTTTCTAACCGATTTTTAAAACACATAAATACTTCTAAATTTTTTAACTTTAAAACATTATCGATATTAATCAAATGACATCTATGACATTGAAGAACTTTCAAATCTTTTGATTCAGAAAAATCTGGTAAAGTTCCAAGATTATTTCCATCTATACGTAATATTTTTAAATTTTTAAATCGTGATAAATCGGGAAAAGTACTTAGTCCATAATTAGATAATGATAATTCTTCAACATCATCGCTTAATCCATCTAAATAATTTTTCGCTTTTTCAGCATGATAATCAGCCCCTCCTATAATTTTTTTGTTTTTTCTCTTATTTGTTTTACGATTATTTTTTCTTTTTTTTACTGTTAATTTCATTATATATATACGTTATATTTTCATTTTTCTTCTAAATTTAGTCCGTCCAGAGAAATTACACATCCGCCAAATTTTGTTTTTTGCGGTTTAATATCTTCATCCGATTCTGAAGAATCTATTTTACATTTATTATCTTCTAAAACTTTACTATCTTTTTTTGGTATAAATACCCGTTTCCATTTTTTATCCATATTCCAATCTATTGCCATACCATAATAATCGCTAGAATCTATCTTATGTATATGATAATTGCATTTTTTATAGTATGTCCGACGTTTTGCCCATTGATTCTGAAATAAATCATGTTTATCAATTATATCTACAATAATAGGATTATCATGTTTCATACGCAAAATACGACCAACCGATTGAATAATATCTGTTTTTGGAGTCACCATAACTAGAGTTGAAAGAGTTTTTATATCTAAAGCTTCGGCTGCCATACTATATGTTGCCACCACAATCTGTTTTGTTTCAGTTTCTTTTAATGCGGACTCTTTCATACCTCCTACATAATATCCAACACTTCCAATATTTCTATGGGCAATTCCATCGTGCAAATATGTTAAAAGTGACCTATTATGCCCCAAAATCATAATTTGATTTTTTGGATTTTCTTGTATTAAATCTTGAATAATTCGAATAATAAAATCACTTCTTGGACCATATTCACATAATTTTACAATCATCTTACTGAATTGAGGAGTTCCTTTAAAATCAACTTCAGTTTCATTAAATTCACGATCATTTGTTTTATATTCTATTGCTCTAACACTCACAAAATCCTCTTGTTTTCTTTCTTCAGAATAAATTTTATCGCCAATAAACATATGTAATACTTTTGTCAACCCATCTTTTCGATCAACCGTTGCCGAAATTCCCAGCATATATGGCGTAATTGTTTTCAATAGTGTTCTGGAAAATTGTTCGCTACCAATTCTATGGACTTCATCAACAATTGTTAATCCAAAACAACTAAAGAAATTAGCGGGAAATTCCTTATCATAAATGGTTTGTATCATTCCTATAACAATATCTTTACCAGTAACATCCATAATTGTGCCTTGAATTTTCCCCACTTTTGCAGAGGGCAAAAATTCTTGTATACGTTCTATCCATTGATTCATTAAAAATTCTTTATGTACGATAATCAGTGTTTTTCTTCCTAAAAGAGATAATATTTTTAATCCCATAACAGTATTATGTGTTACAGTAAAATCTCCTAATAAAAATCGGCGATTACCATCAATTTCAAAGCCATAATATTCATCGACCGTTGTTTTTTTTACTGTTATTTTATATTTGCTGTAATCTATTAGCAATTGTTGTGGCAAATGTTTAATATGTAAAATTTTATCATTATTTCTACTAAGAATATATCGGAGTCTCTCTCCACTAATTATAAACCATTTATTTTTTTCAAAAATAGTTATTCCGCATGATCGAAACAAATATAAAATATCATGAATAAGCGATGGATTTTCTGGATAATTTCGGAATTTAAATCCATTTAAATGTTCAGTTGCTAATTCATCAATAAATCCGCCTAACACTTCTAATCTAATAGACATATCATTATACATGTATTCTGGAGGAATATTTTTATATATAAATCGGCGATCTTTAAAATCTGCGGCCAAATATTGGCCTATTATAAATGGCTCACAATCTGGTGATGGATATATAGATTCTTTTGGAAAATATATTGGTACTCTATATCCGTAATATTCTATATTATCACACCCGGATTTCAATCTAGATAAATATTCTAATATAGAAATATCTACGATTTTTGACGTATTTTCTATTCTATTCACTTCGTATAAAGATAATATATGACTTTCATTAACTGTATATCGTGTTCCATCTTCTCCAGAAATTTCATACATTTGTTCCATACCTCTTGCTAATGATAAAACTTCTCTGGGGTTAGAATCATCGCCCATTATTTTTTCACCAACTTTAATATCCTGTACTTTTTTAATTATACCATTAGCCATAATAATTTCCGTATTTTTAGCCAGACATTTTCCTCTTCCACACGGAACTTCTAATATTCCACCTCCACCATTAATTTCCGCACCATTACAAATTGGTGAGTTTACATGTTTCATATAAATATCTATAATATGTTCCTGGTAATCACGCAATTCTTTCTCAAATGGAACTGAGATTGGTTCTCCTGTGGAAATTTCCGAAGAATCTGGCATTCCATATCGAGAAATTCCATAAAATCTAGGGATATAAATTTTATTGGAATTTTCTCTATAAACTGCGAAAGCAGTGTCTTCTGCAAAAGTATTTCCACCAAACACCGCACCAAACATTTCGGGTTTTACAAATAAATCTTTCTTTAGAAATTCTTCATCTTCTTTTGACAATATAGATTTAGGTATAGTGTATCCTTTTTTTCCCAAATACGATAGTTTTCGTATATTTTCTTTATATTCTTCCGAAATTATCCATGTTGGAATAGTTGATTTTTTAGAGGATTTTTTTGAAAAAATAAAAGGGGTTTTACTCATTTTATATGAATATAAAATTTGTAAAAAAAAGATGGATTTGATATATTATTTATATATTATATTATTTTATTTTTATACCTTTTTGTAATATATAAAAAAATATAAATATTATTATATGATATAAATGAACATTTTACAAAGTATTAAATCTCTTCCACCATTAGAAATAGCATTATTCGTGGTATTTATTTTATATATTATTTTTCCATTTAGCACTCCTTCTGGTGTTGCATATATGATTGATTCTCCTTTAGGAATTATTGTAATTTTTTGTGTGGCCGTATTTTTATTCACATATACAAATCCTATTTTAGGGGTATTATTTATTTTCGTAGCATATGAATTAATTCGCAGAAGCAGTCAGTCAACTGGAAGTACCGCAATTATGGAATACACACCTACACAAGCCAAAAAAAATGTTGAAATGAGAGCAATGAACCCACCAAAAGAAACCTCATTAGAAGAAGAAATTATAAATTCTAGAGCACCTGTCGCAGTAAGTCCAGTCGTGGAATTTATTGGAAGTGATTTTAAACCAGTTTATGATAGAATTGTTGATGGAGCTTCTATGGTATAAATAAAAAAAATTATAATTTATTTTCATAAAATATAATTTGTTATTTATAAATTGCGTTATTAACCTCTATTCGCCTGGTCTGATACACCGGTGTATCAGACTAGTTAATAGAGGCATGTCTTTAACCTGAATTATGCTATGCACAATTCAGGTGATTAAAGATTAATCACTATATATATACATCAATATAAAAATAATTGGTAATCCAAATGCAATGGTTAATGTACTTATTACGCCAGAAATTGCCAAACTTTGGGTTTTATTTTTATTGAAAACAGAATATTCTCCTAATGTTGGAATAGCAATTAAAAAAACTCCAAGAAAAAGTAACATAAAAATAAGTGAACCCCAATTTTTAAAAGGTGTTTTAAGAAATTGCATGGCAAAAGTCATATTTGTTTCTATTTCAAAAAAATTATCATCAGATAAACAATAATCGGCTGGGCTACGCATTTTATAAAAAAATATTATAATAAAGGATAACATAATTATAAAAAAAAATGTGGAACCAAATAAAGTACCAGAAGTTTCTTCTAATCTAATAAATCCCAACAATATAGAAATAGATGTAAAAATTGCCCAAATTACTATAAGTATATCAAACCCTTTTAAATTACTAGCTGCATTATTATTAGTATTATTTGCCCAATTTGTTATTGCTCTAATAACTGTTAATTCATATAATGGAGGAACAAAAAATGATCCAAATAATATTGCAATTCCCAAACAAAAAATAGTTAAAACCATGTTTAAAGCTGTATTTTCACCTGCTATTTTTTCAAAATTACTATCTATTGTTGTTGTCAATCTTGTTGTATCTGATGGAGTTCCATCATCCGGTACACACTCCATATATTGGTCCAAACCTTCTATAATTTTTGTCCCTAAAAATCCCTCATAATTACTTGTACCTTTTTCTCCAACCGATTTTGCAAAATTCTTCTCTGAATAATCAAATAATTTCTCAGAAGCATCGCCTATTTTTTTAAACTTCTCAAAACTACTCAAAATATGTATTGGTTTTGTAAATATTATTACATTTGAAGTTTTATTCATAATATACTCACTTTTTCCAGGAATTAATTCATTTAAATTTAATACTTCAGACGTTTCCATAGTATCATTAATAATTTTATCTAAAACATTTGTTTTTTTAACTCCACTATCAGTTTTTAATAAAAGACAAACATAAAACTTCTCATAACTATTTGTAATAGGTTCATGTTCAATAATTAATTCACCATCATATGTTTCAGTTGACTCTTTAATATTATGCACATTTCTATAAATATATAAATTAGTAGTTTCGCATTTTGTGTTACTTGATGAAATAATTAAACTAGGATTAGCAGTATTATCAGAAGATTTAAATGGCATTTTAATGAATCCATCAGGTATTATATTTTTTGCATATTGTTTTTTATAAATTGTTGTTTTTCCATAATCATATAAAAAATCTGGTTCTTTATTTTTATTTTCAGAATTTTTTTTCGACATTATATATTATATATTATAATATATAATAGTATAATATATTCTATCCAAAAATCCATCTATCTATTCTTGTTCTAACACAAAACAACCTATGAACAATAATTCCTAAAAAAAATAATACGACTAAAGTATATAATAAATTATATTTCGTAATTTTAGATATTGCAAAACCTATTATAATTACTACTAGAGCGTCAATATATGATATATCAAAGATTCTATATTTCTTTCGCCAACCAACTTCAGGTTCTCCTAATATATTTTTATATTTACAAAAAGGATTTTGCATTATATATATAAAATATATATAATATAATATTTATATTATATTATACTATATGATAAAATTGAACTTAAACAGCAGAACATATAGATATATACTCTATTTTTATCTTATATATATATATAAACTATGACAACAATTGAATCCTATTTAAATAATCCCGACGCTTATTATATTAAATATAATGTGGACTATCATGAATATAAATGCCACAAGATGATATATAATTTGGAAAAATTAAATGTTCCAAAAATTTATTATTATGACAAAGAAGAAAAAATAATGGTTATGCAAAAAATTCAGGGAATGAATATTGCCGATTTTTATGGAGATAATGAAGAAGATACTCCTGTAGAAATATTCGATGAAATCCGGTATATGATTACCACATTATATAAATATAAAATTTATTATCCAGATATAACTGGATATAATTTTATTCAAGATAAATTTACAAAAAAAATTTGGATATGTGATTTTGAACACGTAAGATGTGAAAAAAACTTACCTAAAGAACTAAAATTTATTAAATGCTTTATTGATGGATTAAATAAATGGAATCCTGAATTCAAATAAATTATTTTCTATAACTCTTTCTACTTTTATTATTTAAACTTTTTCTATATTTATATTTATATGTCTTTCTGGCATATTTTTTTATTTTGTTTTTATCAGAATAAAAATATTTTAGTCCATTTTCATAATCTAGTAAAAATTTATCGTACAATTTATTTCCTCCTGTTATCTCAACATTTTCAGTTTTCTTAGTGCCCTTCCTTTTAAGTTCTGATGGTAGTTTTAGATATCCAATGCGGGTTCTAGAATATAATTCATATGCTCCTCCACTTATTATACTCGAAAGATCATCTAATGAAATAAACATCTTCAAATAATTTATAAAAAATGAATTTCCTGGGCGAAATAATATTGGTTGATCAAGATCAATCATTGGTTTATAAAAATCACTTCGTGAAAATGTTTGTACTATTGGAAAAAATACAAAATCTAAATTTGTGTATAACTCATCGAGATTGCGTATTAGTCTATCATATAAAGCACTAATATATCTTTGAGAGTTAATTGGATTATAAATAACATTTTTATTTTCACTCAAAAGTTTTAAAATAAGTCGCAAAACTTCTTTTGGTCTCATATTAGTCATATCATTAATTTCATAATATTTATTATTTTTTATGGTGCGCTGTATAATATTATATCTAGATAATTTTATTTTATTAATTTCACTCTCATTAATAGCGGCAATATCATTAACTGTGTATAGTTTACCAGTTTCTTCATCAATTTCTTTTGTAAAATATGGAGCGTTACCATATCTATCTTCATAATTAATAACATATAGAGGTTGCTCATTATTTTCAGGATGAGCTGGATGAACTAATCCTTTTTTAATTAAATCTTGATTTCCATCATTAATATATGTAATACTATTCATATAATCAAGATAGTCCCTAAACGCAGATGTCATCTCTTTATTTGGAAAAAATAAGTATTCGTGCATAACTTCTGATGCAGGAGTTAAATGTTCTATAAATGTGTAGCGAGGAGGAGTTCTACTACTAGATGCCCCTGCACCAGATGCAGTATCTTCACTAGTTAAACATTCAGGATGTTCAACAAAGATAGTTTCTTTCATTTTTGGGATGACATAATCATATAGTTGATCTAACATTCTATCATCATAATCTAATGATAACCACAGATATTCTATTGGCAATTGTATGATTTTCATATTACATAATAGACTTCTACTATTAAAAATGAGAGATAAAACTCGATCGTCTGCTTTACCTTGGTTATGTGGTTTTACTGCTTCTTCTATCCATAATTTGGCAAGTTGTTTTGATTCAAAACTCTGAGAAAAATACATTATTCCACCAGATGTTTCAAATGTATAAGGATCAAACATAATACTTTCTGACATTTTCCAACTTGATCTGGGATCCATCCACCATCCTCTGCCCATATAGTCAACATTATCCATATCAAAAATATGAGGATATTTTCTAATATACATATCACCGTCAATATACAAAATCGATCTCGGTGCACATAATTCTAATGCTTTTTCAATAAACATTGGCTTTGCATTAATTGCTAATTGATATCCACCGGGTTCTGTAAATTCAGGATATTCTACAGATAAATAATTGCAATTATTATCTCTACATTCTTTTTCCCATTTTGCAATCATTTGATCAAATGTAATTGGATCAACGTATCTTATATTATGATTTAAAATATCAATAATAGAGCTATTTGTATAATTACTGAAAAAATCTAAATAATATTCAGGAATATCACCTGCATCAACATCTGCTTGTGAAAATGATGCCTTCTTCGTTTTTAATTTTATCATCATTTTTACAGTTATTTCATCTTTTTTTTTACTAAATTGATAAGTTTTTTCTTTAATATTGGTTTTTAAACTTTCCATATTGCTTTCTTCATTTTGAATTGTGGATTCTACGTCATTTTCTGTATTTGCAGTTAGTTTTAACATTTTTTTAGTCTTTCTCTTAATAAAATCTGATCTCATGCTATTTATTTCCATATCTAACGCTATGTATTGCAATATATTTTCTCTATTTATTAATACTGCATATACAGCTAATTTGCGATATATTTCAGTTAATTCTTCTCTACTATAAAATCTGAAATTATTTGAAAGTTTTCTAATATAAACTGTTCTTTCTGATTCTGGCAAACCTAATTGCTTTTGATTATGTATTTCTTCTGCCCTTTTATCTTCATTAATTATTGTAGGTAATTTATCTAGTAATTTTTCTATTTTTTCATCTTGAAATTCTATTTCTAATTGTAGTTTTACTTGTGGATCTTTTTCTTCTTTAATTCGACGTTCTTTTGTCTTATCCTTTATTTTAATATCTAAATAATCTAATAAAACTTCATAATATTTTATTACCTTTGGTGCTATTAATGTATGAAAAAGTGTTGGATTTTCTTTTTTTAATAATCTTTTAAAATAAGTATTGGCTGATGATAAAATAATATTATTTATTTTTTTCTCATTAGCATCCGTTAAAGTTTGAGGCGTTTTCTCTTCCATTACAGTTAAATTCTCATATACATTTTTTATTATTTCTTTGAAAAATTTTTCATGAAATTCAAGACATGGTCTTGCCGTATTTTGATTTAATACATTTCTTCCCCACCAATAGGTTACAACAACAAATTTACTGTCATCATTCACTATTGTTGGATGTTTTGTTGTTTTATCAATTATTACCTTTAATTTTTCCATTATTTAATTATATATAATATTCATATAAAATATTATATATCTTCAATCTTAAATAGTTTATTTAAGATTTAATATGTAATTAAATTTACGAATATATTAAAATTATAATATATGCTAAATATTCACTAAACTAATTTTTTCATAATTCTATATCTACAACTACTGGGTAATGATCAGAATTCCATTTTCCACAATATTCATCATATTTATGATATATGAAAACATTAATAATTTTTTGATATATTTTATCAGTTACTAAAATATGATCTATCATTGAATAATCCATTACTGAAGAAGTATTACAATTTCCATCCGAATTATACCAATCGCTATATCTTTCGGGAGGTTGTAATTTACTAGCCACAGAAAATAATTTATATTTTCCGTAATTTTCTCCATCTTCTCCCTTTAGTATATTTAAAACTCGAGAAGATGGATAATTTGGTCCAATATCTAATACTTCTCCATCAAAATCATTCAAATCTCCCAAAAAAATAACTTCGTAGTTTTTCTGAATATATGAATATATTACATTTTGCAAAACTTGAGCCTGAGTTTCTCTTTCAACACATCTTGTCGGATCAGTTGGCATCGCCAACAAATGTGCGCCTATCATTGCTATATTAAGTTCTCCTATTTGATATTCCGTTATATAATGTTTGGAAACACCTTGACTTCCAGTTGCTGTTGTCTGTCCGCATTTATTTTCTGCGATTGGATAATTATATTTTTCTTCCGAACGATATAAAGAAACCACCGGATCGATTTTTGTCAAAATTCCGACATTTTGACCGGTTGCAGTATCAGTTCCTTTTCTCATATAAGAAATGTATGCTGGATCTAAGCCGGATTTTATGAGAAGATTTAATTCATCGCATCCTTCAACCTCACATAAGTTTAATATGTCTGGGTTTAGTGTTTGTATCACGGAGGATACATATGCTAAATGTTTCTCAGCATCTGATTGAGTTTTCCATGTGCAACCATTTCCAGGACAATCACTTTGAGAATAGTAATCAATAAAAAGCCATTCTACATTATATTGCATTAAACGTAATCGAGAAGAATTAGTCCTACGATCAGAATTTTGAGAAGATGAAATATATGGACAATCACTATCAGTTTTTGCAATAAAAAAAAACGAGAAAAATGCTAGTCCATATAAAAAATAGTTTATCATTTTTTCTTTCTAATATTTCAAAATATTTGTTTTTCAGAAAAAAATAAATATAGATATAAATTATATTATAAAATGAAATTAAGTAATTTAAAAAGTCAATTGTTTTCAAGTAGAAACAATCTTATTATTCATAATAGAGTAATATTATATATTTTATTATTGCTATCTTTAGCCAATTTGTATTATTTTGCAGTTTCTCAGGATTATTTTTCTGTTGTAATTTTTATTCTTATTGGATTTTTAACCACTTTTTTTAGTAAAAATATGATAATTATTATGTTTTTTGCTTTAGTAATGACGTTTATATTAAAAAATGCTAATTCGCCCAATTTAGAAGGTTTAACTTCATCTAAAACAAAAAAAACTAATGATGAAACAGAAGAAGATTCTAATGATTCAAAAGATTATAGTGGAGAAGATTCTAAATCAGAAGAAAAAATAACTAAACCAGCAAAAAAATCATCTTCTGATTCTGATGAAACTGAATCGTCTAGTTCAAAGAATTCCTCTAAAACTGGAAAAGAAAATTTGGTAGGCTCCGAATTTAATTCAGGAGATATGAATGCTGCTGAAGTTGTTAATAAAATTAAAAAAATTATTGAAGTGTTACAAAATTAATTATAAAATCTTCTCAATTTGTAAAAATAAATTGCAAATATTTTTGTTATTATAATATAGTATAAACTATAATATCAAATAAATATGAATTTTTTTAAAGCAATAGCAAATTTTTTTATTATGATAGGAAAACTTTTCGTAATGGTTTTTGAAATACTTTTTAAAATTTCATGTCCAATCAGTGTTTTTACCAATATACATATTTGTGCAAATTTTTGGTTATTAGATATAGTATTCTTTCTATTTTGGTTACTTATTTATGCTATTATTTTTATTTTCATATATATTCCCATTGTTATTGGATGTGCAATAATGTGTGTATTTGTTGGTGCATGGATAGGAAAATGCTGGTTTATAAAACCAAGTGATGTATGTCCGGATAAGAAATCCTTTTTTAATTTTATGGAAAATTTATGGCAAGCTGTTTTCAAAAAGAAATTACTTTATAGGGATCGGGGAGATATAAAAATGTGTTATTGTGTTACAGCATTAGAAGATTTGTTTGACCCATTAACTAAATTTAGAAGTTATTTGGGAGAAGTTTCTTCTAGTAAATCGGGCGGAGGTATGGGATATCTAATAGTTCCAATTATCATTTTAGGACTCGTTTATTATAGTAATAAACGTTCATCTTCTCAACCATCGCCATAATAAATCTGAAAAAATAAATATATATACAAATATATATATATTCAGTTAAAATATATGGGGAAAAAATGTGTTCCTGGAATGTTTTGCATTGAAAACATGACTCTTTTTATGCTTTTTATAGTTTTAATTTTACTAGTATATATTTATTATAATTTTTCGAGACAAAATATTGGATCTTCTCAAATTGCTACTGGAACAATTATAAATGTTCCTCCTCGTGCAGTTATTGGCCCATTACAAGCTATTTCTACTAGAAATGATTCATTTAATGACCCATATGCACCTCCTTTGAAAAAGAATGAATATTATCAATCTCGCGAAGGTAGTGATATTAGACCTCGACCCATGATTCCAATTCAGACACAGGGAGGTAATGGAAATTATTCACAAATAGGAATTTTAACTCGGGCAAATGGGCGTGATGATATGATTTTACCTTTAATGGGTCGTCGAAATTTTAATGGTCGTGATAAATGGCAATATTATACAATATCAAATAACGGAAACATTAATGCCAAATTGCCGGTGAGCGTAAATGGAAAGAGTTGTACTGCCGATAGAGGTTGTGATGAAATATATAACAATGATGCAGTGTATGTTGAGGGATATAAAGATGTATTTACGGCGACAATATACGAATCTGATAATTTTTCTTATAGTCCATTATGAGAAGATTTTAGGTTTAGGATCATATAAAAATTTCGCATTATATTATAATATATTTATAAATATTATAATGTCAAATGGCGATATAGATGATGAAACAATAAATAAATTATTAGGATTTTCTAAGGAGTTAGTGAAAAAACTTTTGGTACCATCGTCTTCTCCTTTATCTTCTTCAAATAATTTTAATATTAACAATAATAATAATAATAATAATAATATGGACATTATTGACGCCTTAACCCCCAATAAGAATTCTTCTGAATTATCTAATAATTTAATAAATTCTATAGTGAATCCAATATTGAAGATTAAATCAACAGTTGACAATGCAATAAACGAAATAAATACTGAAAATAAACAGGAAGAATCTTCTCGATTAAGTAATAATGGCAATGGTAATGGTAATGTAAATCTAAGTGAAATATCTTTAGGATTTAATAATAATAATGAACAGAAATCAATTCCTGAACAAATTGTTGATCATGTAGAATTAACAGTAAATAGTTTAAATAATGCTTTAATATTAGATGATATATCAGATGATATTTCGGAATTAACTATTACTAATTTATCTAGATCTAATCTAGCAGAATTATTAAGAGACTCTAATATTAATAACATAATTACACAATTAGTAGATAATGCAGTTGAAACTAAAATGAGGGAATATGAAAAAAACAACCAACAAAAAGAAGAAGAATATAATGAAAGAATGAATAACCTAAATAATTTAAAAAATAATTTAGAAACCATACTAAACAATAGTAAATCAGAAGATAAACAAGAAATTAATACTGATGACCTAATACAAAAAATACAAAAAGCAGTTGAAGACGAATATAATAATAAATCAGCAGAATTAATGAATAAATTAAAAGATGAAATTAATAAAAATAAAAATTTAACAGTTAAATTGGACAAACAAATTGAGCAAATTAACAATGATGTTATTAATACAAATAATAAATATATTAAAGTTATTGAAACATTAATAAATAATCTGAGTAATTCAAATAATAATAATGATAATAATAAGGAAAATGAAAAACTAAACGAAATGTTGAATAACTTACAAAATAAGTTGGAAATCCAAAATAATAGTATTAATAATTTAACAAACTTGTATGACCAGTTAAATGGTAAACAAACCCAGTTATTTAAATATCTAGACTACCATAATGAAAATATAGAAAATATAGTTCAGTTAGATTCAGAGTTAAAATATATTAATATTGATTTAGAAAATATTAAAAAAAGTATGGATATTTTACAAAACAACTCTCAATCTAATAATATTTTTTCATTTTTACCAAATAATGGAATATATAATGATATAAATATGTTAATTAACAAAATTAATGCTATGGAAAAAAATATTGAAACACGGGATAATACTATTATAAATTTAAATAAAGAAATTAAGAATTTAATTGATAACTTAAATAAAATACCACCAGTACCAGCACCAGCACCAACACCAACACCAACACCAGCACCAGCACCATTACCATCACCATTACCAGCACCAACACCAATACCAACACCAACACCAACCCCAACACCAACACCAACACAAGGACCAGTAACTGGAACTGGAATAGCAACACTACCAAAAATACCTGTTGAAAATTTAACTTCTGGACAATCTCAAATAACATACTACGATAATGAAGGCAACCAAATAAAATCAACCTTATATGAAATTGATGATAAAGGAGAAATTATATCAAAATAAAAATTCCATAAAATATAATATCTATATCTGCGTAAAATATATTATATTTTTTTACATATAAAGACCAGTGCCAAAAAAAAATAAATAAAAAAATGACATAAAATCTAAGTATTATATTATTTAGGTATAAAAATGTCTGAATCTATTTCTTCTTTTGTCGAACCCTTACTTCGTCCAGATAACTCACGTTACGTGATGTTTCCAATTAAAGACAATGATATTTGGAAAATGTATCAAAAACAAATCGATTGTTTTTGGCGTGCAGAAGAGGTGGATACATCAAAAGACTTAGCAGATTGGAACAAGTTACAATCAGACGAAAAACATTTTATTTCAATGGTATTAGCATTTTTTTCATCTAGTGACGGAATTGTATTAGAAAATTTAGCAGTTCGTTTTATGAGCGACGTTCAATTGGCAGAGGCCAGAGCATTCTATGGATTTCAAATTGCCATGGAAAATATACATTCTCAAATGTATAGTACACTTATTGATACTTATGTAAAAGATATTGAAGAACGTGATAAATTATTCAATGCTATAGATACTTATCCATGTATTGCAAAAAAGGCTAATTGGGCCAGAAAATGGATAGCCGATAATCGCAGTTCTTTTGCTGCCAGATTAGTTGCATTTGCAGTTATTGAGGGAGTATTTTTCAGTAGTGCATTTGCATCTATTTATTGGATAAAAAAACGTGGTCTTATGCCAGGGTTGACTTTTTCCAATGAATTAATTTCTAGAGATGAGGCATTACACACAGAATTTGCCATTTTATTATATAGTAAATTACAGAAAAAACTCAGTAAAAAACGAATTTATGAAATTGTGCATGAAGCAGTAGAAATAGAGAAAGAATTTATTACTGAAGCAATTCCATGTAGAATGATAGGTATGAATTCAGCACTTATGACTCAATATATAGAATTTGTTGCTGATAGATTAGTTGTTCAGTTAGGATATGAAAAAATATATAATTCTTCAAATCCGTTTGATTTCATGGAATTGATCAGCGTGGAAACCAAAGTGAATTTTTTCGAGAGAACTAATTCTGAATATGCTTTGGCAAATAAAACAGTTGATAAAAACGTATTTGAATTTAATGC
>JACCDW010118364.1_pt1 | contig 17268 bp, 17 predicted proteins | sample 7449781 | NCBI WGS metagenome assembly JACCDW01 (sample SAMN15323449, study PRJNA562643) | freshwater metagenome | isolation source: river surface water | place: USA:Blue River Watershed | collected 2017-08-18
TCCACTCTGATTTTACTAATGTTTATATATTCAAAGATATAGTCGCTAACATATTTTGAATGTTTTTTTACTAAATTTTCAACCGAAACACAATTCCTATTAGTTATCGGAAGTGTTTTACAGTAAAATTCATACACTGGGTTAGAATCCATTAAATTATATTCTTCTCTATGTAAGAAATACTGTTCTACTATTTTATACATTTCTGTCTCTACTACTACGCATCTATTAAACCATTTTTTCATATATTTTGTTATAATGTGAGCCGCTTTGTCTTTAGCAATTTTGTTAAATAGAGTATCTATTTTATTATACTCAGATAGCGATAAATAAGAAGAGATGTTAATCATAGAGTCTACAGAAATTAGATTCATTGTTTTCAAAGAAATATTTATTCAATTTTATTTACAGTGTAGTATTCGTCGGAGTTATCGCCATTTCTAAATCCGCTAATATTTCTCTAGACTGTTGCCGTTTAAGCGGTTTTAATAGAACGAAGTATATAGATATAAATACAGTTAATATAACTAGTAATATCAGTGTTTTCTCACAAACAGCTAACTTATTTTGAAACCATGCTAACGTAAATATAGAAGATGAAAGTAAAATAGTTATTACTAATCTTAAGATGTTAATTTTAGTTGATGCCAACATTTGATTTGATTGATGCTATATGATATTCTATATTATTATACAAAAAAATAATCTATTTAATCTATAGACTAATTAATGAATCAAATACTGAATTACATTCTCATATTTTCAAACTCTCTTTGGTTGTTTTTCATTTGTTGTTTAATCAGATAGTTTACAGAGGATACTGTCCATAATTTTGTTTTCTTCTTAATCCCGTAGTCGTTTAGAATTTCTGACACACTCTTCATAGTAGGAGAAAACTTTTCTGTGGGCGATAATGTTCTGTATTCGTATTGGTCGTCTTCCAAAGTAATTACAACAGGTGTAAAATTTTCTAGCTCTTTAGTTTTCTTTAAGTCGGCTAATAATTTTTTGATAGTGTTATTTAATTTTTCTGTCGTTGTAGTTTTTTTTACAGTCGATAGAATAAATTTAATGACTAACTGTTCTGAATTATCTCTCGCTAACTTTTTATCGAAAACTGTGTATCCGTAAGGAACACTTCCCATATGAATTCCATGAGCTTTTCTATATTTGACGCTATTGCTTACTCTTTCCGAAATAAGTTCAGCTTCAAATTGACTCGCACTTACGAGTTTTCTGAACTCGTGTTTTCCGAAAGCCGTAGACAAGCTAATGTTTTCTTTAACCGAAATTAGATTAATCTTTTTGCTTTCCATTAGCTGAATCAGTTGAGTTGCTTTTGTAACATTTCTAGAAAATCTATCAATAGAATACACTACAATATTAATATTTTCGTTATCTTCTATAATCTTCTTTAGACCTTTTTGAGAATTATCTTTAAATGCAGTGCATTTTTCGCTAATTACTTGTCTAATATATAGTTTGTGTTTGAAACAGAATTCCTCGCATGAATAAGCTTGTGCTTCTAAGTTCTGTTCTTTAGTCGATGCTCTTACATATATGATACAATTTCTACTGATATTATCTAGAGGGTTAAATGTGGCATTGTGGCTTTCTCCGCTATTTATGATAGTGTTTTTAATACTTTGCATAAACGAGGAGAAGCTAGAGAACATATTGATAAATTCTTGTTTTAGTTAGATATCTAAAAAAATAAAAATCAATTTTTTTTTATAATTCAGTCTTAAGATATTATTGAGATATTACACAATCATTCTGTAGTATACTGATTTTCCAGTCACTTCATCGTCCCTAATAAATTCGACTACATCTCCGGCTATTCCTCTAGACCATATTACACACGGGTCTGATTTTTTGATTTTAGGAAGCTTATTTCCGCTTTTATTTATAAATAGTTGTCTAAGTGTTTTATCCTTTTCGTCAGAAGATAAGATTCTATACTCCGGCACCAATACATGTTTAGGAATAGTAATAATAAAGTTAGAATAAGTATATGCAAATAAATTATTCCTGTTGCAATTACATTGTTTTTCGGCATGGTCAAACAAACATTTACCACTATTGGATTGTAATCTTTCTTTAGACTGGTGTTCTCTAATAAAGTTAGATATGTGTGTGCTTACGGTATTTTGCGTAATTAATATAATATCATACGAATTCCATTTTTTATCTTTATTTTCGATATTATAAGTCGTCTGTATGGTTTTCTTTACGTCGGCTGCTTTTAGATTTTCACTTGTTATGAAATGATATAATACGATATATACATTTTTTTGTTCTTTATTGTCGTATTTAGAAGAGTTTAACTTGCATTTAATAATAATGAACCCTTTTTTAAAGATTTCTTCGGATAGTGTTTTATTATCCATAACTACATCATCGATAAGAAGCCCTCTATAGTTAATAAACTCTTCGCATATATTTCTATATACAGAAATTACAATTTGGTCGTTTGCTCTTAATTGAATTCCTTTATTGGCCACCATGTTTGATGCTTGTTATATATCAATCTGTTTAAAAATTCAATTTTATTTTATTTATTTCTATATACAATAACATATTTAAGATGGCTTTGAGCGAAAAGGAAAAGTTAGAAAGACAGCAATTCTTAGTAAAAGCAGGTGCTGGCGTAGTAACTGCCGTCCTTCTTGGGTTTATAATATATTCTTTTATGCCTTCTTCTGCGTTTAGCGGTCGAGTAGAGTATAAGAATAGCGACGTTGACATTCTTATAGAGAATGAATATAAAAAAAGCTTAAGTGGTTTAGCTAGAGGATTTTACGAAAGGGCACCTGCTGGTCTTAAAAAAATGTATTTAGATGGGTTTAAAAGAGGAAGTCCTCAAGTAGTGGATAGACTAAAGAAAGAAGCTCTTCAGAACGCAGTTGATAACATTGTTATCGAATCTAGAATTAAATCTTCTAATCCTCAATCTATGAATGTTCCTCGGGCCCCTATGTCTAAAATAGATATGGAAGTAAGTTCTATCATGCGCCTCGCCGAAGAACCATTTAATATTACTTTACAAGACGGTAAAGTTGTAGTAGTTAAGCCTTTTGTTGGCGAAATGAGAGTTTGGAAATCTCCTTCTGAACCTGGATTTATAGCTTATGACGTCGGTAGAACTTTAAGCAATATACTCCCGGTTGTAGAGGCTATGACTAAAGGACTTCAACTTCAAGAGGCTAATAGAATTAAAGAAGAAGTGTATAAGAAAGTAGTAAGTACGTTAAACGAATATCAAAATTCAAAATACAAATCAGCTGCTATCTCTGCCGTAGCCTCCGCAGTTTATAGAAAATAATGAATTTGGCTGAGCTGTCTAAAAATATAAATAATATATCAGAAAGTATAAATAGTTTATATGGATGTGGTTCGGTCGCCGTTATTGTAGAGAACATTTCTGAATGCAAAGATAGTTTAACCATTGTGTCTAAAAAAATAAATGAGTTAGAAGCAGAGCTTGCAAATCTTAAAAGGATTGTTAATTTTTCTAAAGACTTGTTAATTAATTGTTCTAAAGAAGTATCCAATAATCTAACTGTTATTAAAAGCAATGCGCATAAAGAAACATTTAAATCCAGACTAGTATTTGCTAGTCCTTTAAGTAAAGAAATAATTACAAATATAACAACTAGAAAATATAATTCAGGACTGAGCGTACCCTGTATAGAAATAGATTTGAAAAAATGGAAAAATTCTAAAAAAAAGTCTAAAGAAGAAATAGAAAGTTGTTTATGTGATTATAGTACTAATCTATTATGGTTAAAAGATTTAAACGAGTTCGGATTCATATTAAACGGAAAATTATTGCTGGGTAATGTATTTAATGTTACATACTTATCTAAGGAAGCAAAAAAGTATTCTAACAGATTTTGTAAACTAGCTAGATATAAAAACGAATGCTCTAGTTCTTGTAAGTTTATGCATTATGATGATATTAGTTTTACTAAAGGAAAGGACAAAATCTATAACATAGGATATGAAGAAATGTTAAGCAAACCACCACATTCTATTTTTTCTAAAGACGAATTTATATTGTTAGAAAAAAGAATAGTACATGACATACTTTTATACGAAATGCTTAGTAAATATTTTTCTTAATTTAGTATCAGAACATAACATTTTTTTATTCTAAAGACTACAGATAAATATAATTATATTATTTTGTAACGGAGATAATAATTAATTAATTGATAGTCTAAAAATTATGTCGTCTCAATCAGTAAAGCGCTCCGTCGGCCGTCCTCGTCGAACACCCCAGCCAGACCCAGTTCCAAGAAATGGAATTGTGTATGAAGCTAGTAGTTCTGATAATTTAGTTGAGATGTCTTACGATAATGTATCTGTGTTTAAAAAAGTATTTAATCTTCTGAAGAATATGAATGTCAAAGAAATTAATTTTAACTTTAGTGGAACTAGTGTTCTATTATTCGGCGTAGACCATTTGGAAAAAAATATAATCCATATCAAAGTCAACAGTAATAAGCTAAATCATTATTTCTGTGAGCGACCAGTAACCATTACATTAGACACTAAGAATTTAGACAAAATTACTCAAAAGATTGATAAAAATTATGAGTTGATGTCTTTTATTTTAAAGAAAGATTCATATCGCAATAATCTCATGATTATTTTAAATAACAAGGAAATGTCTATTGATGAAAGTCATGTTATTCGATTAATCGAGAGCGAGCACAATTATGAAACTTTTATGAACAAGTCGTGTAACTTTATGGAATATCCTCTTCGGTTTGAATTAAATGGTAAATATTTTAAGAAACTTATTAACGACATGTATGTGTTTAGCGAAGTGTTTACTATCGAGAAGGTTAGCAAATCTCCTCTTTCGTTTGTGTACAAAAATCTAAACAATACTATCAGAGGTTATAATATTTGCAGAGACGACAAAAAAATTAAACTAGAAACTAGTTTGAATGAAGACGATATCTTCAGTGTTTCTGTCCAGATCGATTATGTAAAGTCACTATCAAACTCTCTTCTTTCAGAGAATGTAAAAGTATACGCCGATACTGATAATGATTTAGTTTTTAATTTGTCTATAGACGAGGGTGTGATTGATATAACTTCATATATTTCTATAAACAGATATACAATTTAGTTATGTTTATTGTCTTTATCTATACTTTGCTTTAGCGCAATATCTTGTTTCATCATATATTCATTTATATAGCTTTCTAAGTCATCTTGTTCTCTGTTACTTACATTATTTAGTTTTTCTACATTGTCTTTAGAAGAATTAAACCCGCTTGTATTAACAGAGATAACTCCAAAAGAAACAAGAAGAATAATAATAACAGTTATCACTAAAACTACCAAAAGTATTCTATTATTTCTCTGTTTGTTTACTATATTTTTCGACTCCGAATCCATCTAAGCTTATTGTAGATATAATTATATATTCTATAGTGTGAATATTTAGTTGAAATTAATAATTATTTTTTTTTCTTAGAAATAATCTGTGTTAGAATATATAGTTATATCTACGATAAGCTTAGATAAATAAAAGTATAAAAATGGGTCTTCTTGATGATGCTAAGTTATGGGCCTCAAACAATAAGAAAGCTTCTCTCTATATGGTCGTAGTGACCGTACTTTCGCTTTCTCTTATAATTACGCTTGCTTCTAGTTTTACTAACAGCCCTAACAACATTCGCCGTTACATTGTTGCCGAAGATGGTCTTAGTCTAGATGACAAACTTCACCGAAACCAAAAGTCTACTCTTACGGGCTCGCGTGATGTTCCTGTTTTCTTCTCTGACTTTAATGTTGAGATGACTAGAGACGCTAATGGAGATTTAGTCCCTCAGCGAGAGTCTTTTACTGATGAGAAGGTTAACGATGTTGCTAACATCGAGCAGCGCTTCATGGTCAACTAAGTTAATAAATAAAAAAATAAATTATTTTTTTGCTTGAGCGTGGATACAGGCTATTAACAAATTTGAAAGAGAGGATTGATATAGAGTGATGGCTTCGTACCATTTTGTTTTTTTTACATTTTCTTTGACAAACTCTCCAGACTTAAAATTATGTACCGGGCTGTTTTTATTAGAGCTGAAAACTATAGGATTGTTAGAAAATTGTCTATCTTTGTGGCTACTAGTCTTATCTCCTAAAAAAGGGTCATGGTAATATCTACAAGTGTTCACATCGCATTTATTTTTTCTATCGACTTCTTTACATGGAGGCAGCCAGTACTTATATTGAATATTGTTGTTACAAATTATACTTCTACTGTTATCAGAAACTGTTTGCCTGCCTGGAGGATATACTCTGCATAACTTTGTATTAACTAAAGCGTAATTATCATCATTTCCTAATTTGATAACTATTTGATTTATAGATTTATCATACAATAATATATCAAAGGGTACTCTATTTATATTTCTTTCGTCTATAGAAATAATAGAATAAGTGGTATATTTATTGTTAAATCCTAAATCGTTATTCTCGACAAATATAAGTTTATCTCGTATTGCATTTTGTAGAATACTTACTTTATCCTCTCTGTCTTCTTTATGTTTCAGACTAAGTATAAAATCACTCAACGCCTCATCCGTCTCAGTATCTAGATTAACTATGTTTGTAATTTTTTGCTGTAATTTTTTGTGTTTTATATATTTTTTACTGTCAAGCTTTTGACCGCACAGAAAAATGGATTCAATTCCACCACTTACGCAATTCCCACTATTTCTTTCGACACCGCTTAATTGTTTTACTATGCTCGCGTATTCTAGTTTTGCTATTTTTAATATTTGAGCATTATCTTCTAGTTTGCGATTTATAATTCTTTTTAACTTATTTAATTCTATCTCTAATAAATTCACAAATTCTATTTCAGAATCTAAATTATCAGCTAAATTACCATCCACTATTTTTTTACAGTGATAAGATATTAGTTGTATGCTGTCTTTAGAAGACATTATTAGAGGTTCTTAAATAGAGAGAGAAATATTCTTCAATTGTCAATCTTTCTTTATAATTATATTTAAATGTAGTAGATAGAACCATATTAAAAAAGCTATTGAATGCAAATACAGATTCTGTTTTACAACTTTCTTTATTAGTTCCTCCTATGATAATTCCATTACAGAAATAAGTGTCTGTATTTTTCATAGTATCACAAAGCAATTCTTTTGGATAACACCCTAGTAGTCTATCATAATAGTGCATAAGAGCCAAATGTACAAATTTATCATCGTCGTAGTATTCAGAAGAATATGAACTACTGCTTTCACTAGTTTCACTTCTGCTACTACTTAAATTAGATTCATTATCTAAATTATGACATATATTATCTTTATTCCAAATATTAAATAGATGTTTCATAGTTAACATCTCATATAGAATACAACCGGCTGTCCATATGTCCACGGAGTTTGTATAAAACATATCACCGAGTATAATTTCTGGAGGTGTATAATAAATAGTTTGTATGTTAGTAGATTTTAAAGAAGAGTGTAAATGTACGCATTTGTTGAAATCTATAATTTTGATATTTAGAGATTTTTTTATTGAATCGATACCGCCTTGTTTTTTCTCTAGATTAGTTATAAAAGCTACTACTTCTATTGCTGATTTTAATTTTTTCTTAGATCCTAATTTTTTTGAGTCTAAAGATAGTACAATGTTCTCCGGCTTCAAATCACCATGAATAATTTCTGAAAACTGAAGCTCGGCTAGTCCAAACATAAGTTTGAAATGTATATGTCTAGTTAATTCTATATCCATTGTACTTCCCGTTTTTTTAAAATATTCTTCTAATAAATCCTGTAATGTACAAGTATATTTTTTCATTTTAATAACGGGACCGTTTTCTTCTAACGACCACTCCTTTAAAGTAATTATACTGCTTTTATCATAAAATCCTAAATGTTCTAGACAATACTGTTTAAACTCTTTTCTATTTTTTTTTATTAACTTAAGTGCGTCTATCTCTTTCGATGCGTCTTTAATATCTTCTCGAGCATATCTTTTAAGTACATATCCGTCTCCAGAGTCGAATACTGTAGCAAAAGCACCGCTACCGACTTTATTTTCTTTAGACATAATCCGTATTAGTATAAATAAATTAGACTTGTTTTCAAATAATTATAAACATTCCTCTGTAGGAATTACAACAACAATGCATACAATTACTTCATACGGTATCGCACTGATGAGGAAGGTGTCTGATAATAATCTTGTCAACGCTTGTAATAAATACGAATTCTTATTTATTAAAAAAAGAACTACATATGCATTTATTACTTTTGTTAAAGGTATTTATAATAAAAACAGCGACCATGATGTTATCAAATTATTTAATAATATGTCTATAGAAGAGAAAGTATGTATTATGTCTTTAAACTTTAGCAGTATATGGTATATGTCTTATTTAAAATCTCCAAGATATATGACTCCGAAAGAGCTCGCAAAATATGAAAGTTGTAAGTCTAAATTTGAAAAGAAGTTTCTTGCAGATAACGGTTCTAAACTTATGAAATTATTAAAAAATAGTAAATCTGTTAGCTGTATTTGGGAAATGCCTAAAGGTATGAAGAATAAACACGAGTCCGATATAAATACAGCAATTAGAGAGTTTTACGAAGAAACAAATATTAGTAAAAATAAATATAGAATCCTTTGGGATGTTCAAAGATTTGAATTTAAATTTGTAGACGAGAATGTGGAGTATAGATACATTTATTATCCTGCGGTTATGTTAGACCAGAGATTTCAACCAGGAATTGATATCAGCATTACAAAATCTTCTTTGTTGGAGTCTTCAGAAATTAAATTTTTAAGTCCGGAAGAAGCTCTTATTCTTACAGAAAATAAAAGTTTGTACAAACTACTAATTTCTATCAAAAAAAAGATTAAAACATATACTTAAACTATAATTATAATTTAGTAGGTATGTCTTTAGACAGTATCTTCCACTGCTTTTCAAATTCTTCTGTAGACTTTGTATTTTCTAATTTTTTAGATGTTTCTTTAACGATATCAAAGACTTTGATAATTTTCTCGTTTAGAGAATCGTCTAATATATTTTTTTTCATAATCGGTACTTGGTTTACATCCAATAATTTATAGCAGAGAGTACCTAGATAAATATAATCATCGCTCTCGTTAGTGTTTCTTATTTCTTGAAGTTCGTTAACAAATTTAATAGAGTTGTTATACATATGAAAAGTGTAGGAATTTTCATCTTCATAATCTTCCGACCGGTTAGAGTACATGCTATGGTATTTACTTTCTAAAATTTTTTCACCACTAGAGGAATCGGTTGCAAGTTCCATAATTTTATTAATTGTATTTCTGTCAGAGATAGAAGATAAATCTCCTTCTTTATATCTACATCCGTATCTACTATATTTAAATTCGTCTATAGAATTAATAATGTCTTCTAATTTTGCTTTATTCTCTTTTTTATAAAATAGCGATATCCCGCTGTACATAATAGCAGGTCCTTCATATCTAACTTTATCATAATGATAATAGCTATACTTATTATTAAATAAATCAGAATAAGAACAAAATCTAAACACGCATTCTATAAATATAGAAGCTTCTGCGATATTTATAATTTCCATTCCTAAAAGAGGTTGTGGAATATAATATTCAGGTACTTCTCCGTATTTAATTTTTCTCATAAATGGACTCTTGAATTCTAACAGAATTACAGACTCTTTATCAGAACCCATACTGTCTAATTCTTCTTTAGACATAACTTTTTTTAATTTGTCTTTAGAAATAATACATAAACCGTCCGGAGAATATGATAAATGATTATTAAACTCACATGGTAAAGAACCAGTTTCGTATGTTTTTGTGTTATATTCAATTTCTACAAACTGTTCGATACAAGGCTCCATTAAATTACCAAACCATAATGGCGCTTCTTTCTTGAAAGAATACATATCCATCTTAGTTTTTACAAAGCTTCTTACATTTTCATATTTATTTACTCCCATTAAGGTTGCTATTTGAGAACCACCTACTGTGAGTTTTCTTTGGTTAAGCCATTCAGAAGAACCTTGTTTAGGTAAATCTTTATGTTTATTAAGAAACTCTTGTAAAATTTGTTGCTTATTGATACTCGTCATATTACTATTCATTCTATGTATAGTTCTTGTGATTCTTTCAATACGATATAGAGCCATTGATTATACAAAAAAGAAAAAATCAATATTTTTTACTTTAGCTTAACTTCATAGTGATATCTAATTAAGCTATAACAGATAGTTTATTGTCTTTAGACTTAGAAGCATGTGTAGCTAATTTATCTGCCAGAATATTTCCTTTATGATAGAAATTAATATCTGCGTTCTGTTTTTTATCCTGATGTCCGTTAATATGTTGAAATTTAACTCTATGTCCTTTTTCCATCATTTCATTAAGAGTAATAAGTATTTTCAATATAATATCAATATTTTTCTTTTCCATAATAACTCTTTTACTTACCCACCCAGACATCCATTTTGTAATAAGTTCTATCCAGAATTTAGAATCAGAAACAATTAAGTGTTCGTTTGAGTCTCCAGAAATAACATCCTCGAACTTAATCTCGGTCAGGTCCAGTGTAGAAATATTATATAATTTCTTTGTACTAGAATAAGTCAAATGTTTTTTTAATTTTTTAGAAGAAATCTCATTTTCTACGTTATCTATGTATAATATTGTCTTGAGAGCTAATAAAATTGCGTTACCTTCAGACCGAATATTAGTAGGTTGAAATTGTTCATAATTAAACTTAATAATAGAAGATTCTGTCTTATGTCTAGAACACATTAATTTATCGTCCTCTAAAGCATAACCTATAGAATTGCAATCGTCGATAAAACATATATATTTATAGCATTCTTCTGACTGTCTATCCCCCAAGAATATTATTTTCTTACTAACATAATCTTTTATTAATACTTCTTCTTGGGGGGGTTTTTCAAATATTTTATATGAATTCCATTTGTTATATTTCTGTTCAATATGAGAAGAATGAATGTAAACACCAGACCCTCCAAATTTAGTACCTGTTCTCTTTCCGATACAGCTGCCGTCAGTAAATATAATAGATTTAAACGAATTAATGTATATATCTGAATAAATGTCTATGTTATCAGTATTAGTTTCTTCAGACGAATCTAACAATTTATTAAGTTCTTCTTCAGACATCATTTTATCCATTTTTGACTAATTACTTATTTGTATAACCATTTTTCAATTTTTAAATTAATAACAGCATATTTAATTGGATTAAAGCGATTATTTTTTTAATTAAACATAACTACATTATATTATATAGAAAATGAATGAATGCAATGTTAAGATACTCAAAGCAAAGCAAGCATCAGAATATTATAATATTTCAATCTCAAATCTTAGAAAATGGGCAAGAGAAGGAAAGATACCAGTTAAGACCACCAAAGGTGGTCAATACCAATACATTATCAAAGAAGAGTCTATCGAATGTCCTAAACAAATTTCAGAAAATATCATTTATGCTAGAGTCTCGTCTAAAAAACAATTTAATGATTTGCAAAGACAGGGAGATAAACTTCAAAGAGCATTTCCGGAATTTACACTTATCAAAGATATTGGATCTGGAATTAACTTCAAAAGAAAAGGATTTATTAAAATCTTGGAATTGCTCTTTCAAAGAAAAATCAACAAAGTTGTGGTTGCCAACAAAGATAGATTCTCAAGATTTGGATTTGAGTTCTTTGAATGGATGTTCAGCCAATTTGGAGCAACACTTGAAGTTATTCAAACAAACTCAACTACAGAATTATCATCAAATGAAGAACTTGCAAATGATATCATGGAAATTATCACAGTCTTTACAGCCAGATTTTATGGAAGTAGAAGATATAAAAACAATGAAGATTAGAATTTATCCTAATAAAGAGCAAAGAAAATTATTTAAACAATGCATTTCTGCCTCAAGATATTATTATAATAAATCAATCGAGGAAATTAATAAAAGATATTTAGAAAAGAAAAAAGAGTTTGAAGAAAGTAAGACATGTATTAAATGCGAAAATCCTAAAGAAGAGAAAAGCTACTTATGCAAAGCTCATTGTAAAAATAAAATTAAATGGGACCTAAACATAAATTTTCAAAACATTAGAAACTGTGTAGTTCCTAACGATAAAGTTATAAAAAATAATAAAATAAATGAATGGCATTCTTTAGTTCCTTTAGATACTAGACAAATTATTGTAAATGATGCAATTACGGCATATAAATCAGCAGTTACTAATCTAAAAAGAAAAAATATAGAACATTTTTCATTAGGATTTAAAAAATATGATAAGGACAATGGTATGTTTTGGACTACAAAAAATGCAGTAAAAATTGATAAGAACAAAAATGTAAGTATCTTTGTAAGAAGATTAAAAGAAAATAAATTTTTAAAATTTTCAAATAAACATAAAGATAAACTCCCGGAATCAAATAATTATCAATCAAAAATTTTATTAAAAAAAGGAGTTTGGTATTTGATTTTATCTGTAGAAAATAAAAAAGAAGAACCTAATTTTACTAACAAAAGATTTATTATTTCTTTAGACCCTGGAGTAAGGACTTTTCAATCTGGTTACGATTTAAAAGGTTATGTTATGGATTTTGGTAAAGATGATATTAAAAAAATTAAAGAAAAACATATTAAGATTGACTTCTTCAAATCAATTATTGATAAAATAAAAAATACTGGCTTTTCGAAAAAAGTTTATAGTCTAAAGAAAAGATTATTAAAGCTAGAAAGGAAAGTAAATGGTATTGTTAATAACTTACATAAACAAGTTTCTTGTTTTCTTGTAAATAATTATGAAAATATTCTACTTCCTCACTTTGAAACATCCAAAATGCAAAAAAGCACATCTTTACCACCTCCTGTAAAGAGAATCATGAATAGTTTAAGTTTTTATAAGTTTAGTGAATGGCTTAAGTATAAATGTTCTAAACAAAAATCGAATTTATTTCGGGTTGATGAACATTATACGTCTAAACTTTGTGGAGGATGTGGTATTTTAAATAATGTAGGAACTTCTAAGATTTACAAATGTAAATGCGGAGTCGTTCTGGACCGAGATTATAACGGGGCTAGAAACATTTTAATTCAATACATAAATTAAGTGTTGAACTTCGGCTTTGATCGTGCCGTTAAAGAAATTGATTATTACGATTTGATCGTTTTAATCTATTTTACGTATCAGTCTGAAACCAATAGATTACTCCCAATAGAATTTAAAATATCTAATATTACTTTCATCTCTTCTAGCCTTTAACTCTAGCTCTATCAGCTTTATTTTAATTTTATCGCACATAGAATGTTTCTTTAAATCTTCTTTAGACTGAAGCTTAATTCCTAGCTTACTACATATTTTTACTAATTGTTCTTTTTCGAAATGCTCGCATACAGAGCCTACTATAATTTTTCTACTATCTTTCACTTCGTTATTATTTGTTTCTAATCTTATTTTGAACGATATTCTAAATCCTGATTTATCCTTTTCAAGAAACCCTATTATATATCTATTATCTTTAAATCTATTATTTAATTCGTTCAGCTTATTAAATGTATTACTATCTTTCCATACTCTGTCGCTAGAAAATATTCTTATCTTAGTGTGAAAATAGTGTCCTATAGGCAGTAAGAAATCTTTGACTCCGTTATCACCCGGGAACATTTTATCTTTATATTTATAATATTTATGATACTTGAGAGAATAACCATTCATAATATTTTCTAATTCTTCTATAGACGCATTTGTAGAATTCAACATATTTTTATAGTGCTTGTAGTGACTATCACTAGAAGTTGTTAAGCTCATTTTTGATTTTTTGATTAGACCTTTTTTGTAGAAAGAAATATAATCTTCTTCAGTTTCTACATCTATGTAATTTGCAAATATTATTACATTAAACTTATTATAGAAAAATAATAATTTTACCAGACAATCGTGCTTATCACTAGCTATCCATTTCTTTTGTCTTAGCCACATATCGTTAAAGTATTCTATTATATATTCTACTGTATTTGCGTGAATAGCCGGGTCTATTGTTTGTATAAATGTATCCATTTCCTCTATCATAATATTGTCTAAAGACTCTATAAATTCATTTCGTTCTAATATTATATTTTTTTCACTGTTAACTATTTTATTTACGTTTACTAATTTTTTTCTATGTATAAACGTAGTTTGTCTTAAATAATCGTTATAGCTCGCGTATTTATAATTTTCTATAGTCGTTAGAAAAAATAGAGAGTTGCTCTCCTTCACCACATATTGATTTCCGTTTACATTTACATATACGTTCTCAAATAAGTAATCTATATCTTCTACTAAATTATTCTTAGAATCTTTATTAGAATTTTCAAAAACCAAATAATACAAAGCTGTCTTTATACTATGAATACTTATATAAGAAGTATCTCTATTTACTTTAAATCTATGCGGTTGAGGTCTTGATGAAAGGTTAAAGATTTCTTCTGATATTTGATTAAAAGACAAAGGCATCGGAAAGTTTTCTATTAAAAGTCTTTTTATGATATATTTACATAAGACTACTTCTTCTTTATAGTAATACGCTTTCCAAGTAGTGTTAGACACTGATTTCTTTACAGAAACCGGTCTTTGCACAAAAGGAAGACTATATAAGTCTTGAGAATCTGTTAAATTAGATGTATTGTAATTTATATCATAATTATTGTCTAAATCTATAGAATTTTCTATAAGCATCTTATTAATTTCTTTAATCTGTCTAAACATTCTAGTCTTGTATGCATATTTATAATGTTCAAACGACTTATCGGATTTTAAAGAAGTTATTAAAATATTAATATCAACTGTTCTTTTTTCTTTTTCTAATAATTGATGTGAATTTTTACGAATAGCTCTTCCCAAAACCTGAATTAATGTAGAAATATTATCAGGCATATACGCGACAATAATATTTCTAACGGCTTTGAAATCATATGACTCTTTGATAGCTTGAGACCCTAAAATAATACCTATATTTTCACCAGAAGAGTTAGCGTTTGAGTTAAACAAATCTAATTTATATTCTAACTCGTATTTAGAAACATAACCTGTCGCGTATATGAAAGTAAGAGGCTTGAAGGAACATTCGGCCCCGTGTTCTGATTTATATCTATAGCATTTACTACATCTAGTAGTCGAACTACTATGCTCTCCGTGTTCTAGAATTCCATTTCTTTTCAATATATTCTTAATAATGCATGTGCCGGAACCTTGAACATAATTATGATAAATAAATAATTTCCCCTTGTCGTTAGAAAATATAGTTCTTATTAATTGTAACATAGTGTAATACTTAGAAGAATACTTATGTATATTATCCTCTTTCAAAAAATCACCATCGACATCTCTGACACATTCATAGCCCGACTTACTATTATTTCTGTAGACTATTCCTAAATTTCTAGAAATATCTTGTTCCATATTTGTATATTCCGTTATAACATCTTCTTTTAGAAAAATTCCAAATTTATCTGTAGTTGTAGACGGAAAGACCATGTCGTTAAGAATTCTATATTTTCCCTCTAACGGAATTCTATTAGATTCTTTAGATATTTGAATTATATCTTCGCTCTCTTCAGATTCTACATTGTCTTCCTCTTTCATTTTATCATCTACAGATTCTAAATTTTCTGTGTTCTCTATTTCGTTTATAGAATTATATATTACTGATTGCTCACGGTATAATTCTTTGATAGTATTATAATGAATTTCACTAGCTTCACACTGAACTACTTTAATATATTCAACCCCTTCTATTTTTTCACCGTTAAATTTGCTTTTTGGATAATTTTCTACATCTCTGTCCATTAAGAAAGATATCTTATTTTTTGTTTCGGAAATAATAATATTCTTACCGGTTTCAGTTAACTTTCTTTGGTAGAATATATCTGAATTTTTATATTCTTTGTCTTTAGATAATAAATTTATGATACTCACTATCTTTTCTGGTCTATTGTTTACGGGGGTTGCGGATAAAAATAATGTCTTTGCTTGAATAGAGTTTAACAAAAATTTAAGACAGATACCCCATGCGTTCATATTGCTAGAATTATATAAATTATGAACTTCGTCACATATAATAAAAGAATACATAGTCTGTTGAATAAAGTCATCATTTATCTTTATCCACTTTTTGTTTAGGAGGTATTCTATATCTTCTAGAGACTTTAAAGAATCCATATCTGCGTTTTTAGATAATTTTATAAATATTCTAGATGAAAGGGCTTTATAACCTATGAAAAATAATCTTTTATCATTTCCTTTAGACAATCTAAACATTATTTTTCTTTTAATATCTTTCAATCTATCCTTGTCTTCATTTCTCTTATATCTTATAATATCATCCTTTATAGATTTTATATATTCTACTTCTTCTTTAGACACAAATCCAAATTCAGGTCTCGTCATTAATTCTTTTCTAAATACAGACTTAGAGAATCCTAGTACAAATACATTTCCTCCAATACTATTCATTTGATTTATAGCAGACGATAAAGAAGTTATTGTTTTTCCGACACCGGTAGAATGCATTAAGAGCAGTCTATCGTTTTTTTCATTAAAAGACATAAAGTTAGTGATAAACTGTTGGTATCCATTTAAGATAAGAACTCCGTGTTTGTCTATAGATTTATCAACTGCAACATTAATATTTTCTCTAAGATTTAGTATTTTCTGTAAACTATCATCTATCTCTGTGTTATTTATTTTTTTAAACTGATAGAACTCTTTTTTATCTTCCATATTATATTTACAATTATATAAATATGAGTTCTTCTGTTTCTATATTTGATAAGAATATAGAAAGTATATTTTCTAAACTATTTAGAGTAAAAAAAGAACGCTTTGTCCAGTCTAAAGATAATAAAGTACAATCTAATATTATACATACGCAAAAGGAAGTTATATTTAAAGAAAAAAGTGTAAACGGAGGATCTATTTACTTAGAAGAAGAAATTAAACAAGGTTCTAATGAACAGAAGAATCCTGTCGAGATTAGCTTCTTTATTTATTAATAAAAAAAAAGATTCAGATTTTTACATAGATTACGGAGAGGACGATTATTATGATATAAATTATATTTCTCTACTGTCTGTAAGAAATAAGAACTCATATAAAATTTGTCATATAGATATAGATAAACATGGTGTTAGAGGAGAACATATGTTAAAATTAGGAAACATAGATAAAAGCGAACAGCGAA
>JACCDW011059619.1_pt1 | contig 17265 bp, 14 predicted proteins | sample 7449781 | NCBI WGS metagenome assembly JACCDW01 (sample SAMN15323449, study PRJNA562643) | freshwater metagenome | isolation source: river surface water | place: USA:Blue River Watershed | collected 2017-08-18
CGTATTTGGCGGCGCGGGCAGGGTCTTGCTTCACCCACTCGCGGAACCGGTTTTCCAAGGCGGCTTTTTTGTCGAACACCTTATTGTTCTTCAGCTGCTCGGTTTGGCCGATGAAGTACTTCCAGTAGTTGGCGGTCTGCGCGTAGTTGGCAGACAGCATGATTTCGACTTTTTTGTCGGCGTTCATGTACTTCTTCATGGTCTTCAACTTCGCGTCGCGAATGGTGACCACGGTGGGGTTGTACTTGTCAATGGCTTGCTGCACGCCCCAAGAGCTCATGTAGCGGTTGGTGCGACCGGGGTAACCGAAGACCATGGTGAAGTCCCCGTCTTCCACGCCGCGCACGCTCACGGGCAGGTGGTGCTTGGGCTTCAAGGGCACGTTGGCCTTGTCGTAGCCTTTGGAAGGTGTGCCGTCGGCGTTCATGTACACGCGGAACATGCTGAAGTCGCCGGTGTGGCGCGGCCACATCCAGTTGTCGGTATCGCCGCCGTACTTGCCTACGCTGCTAGGCGGTGCGCCCACCAAACGAACGTCGTTGAAGGTGTTGTACACAAACAAGTAGAACTCGTTGCCGTGGTAGAAAGACTCCACGGAAGCGTTGAAGGTGGTGCCTTCGGTGGCTTTTTTGATCAGGTCTGCAGAGGCCTTGGCAATGGCTGCCCGACGTTCGTCTTCGGACATGCCGGCGGTCAACTGGCCGTTGATTTGGCTGGAAACATCTTCCATGCGCACCAAAAACGCCGCGTACAAACCGGGGTTGGGAAGCTCCTGCTCCTTGGTCATGGCCCAAAAACCATCGTCCAGGTAGTTGTGCTCCACCGTGGAATGCGTTTGGATGGCGTCGTACCCGCAGTGGTGGTTGGTCAGCAACAAGCCCTGGGACGAAATCACCTCGCCCGTGCAAAATCCGCCAAAGGAAACGATGGCGTCTTTCAGCGAACCGTGGTTCACGTCGTACAAATCTTTGGCAGACAACTTGAGACCTGCCTTGCGCATGTCTTGGTAGTTGAGCTTCTGCATCAAGAGCGGAAGCCACATGCCTTCGTCGGCCCGCAGTGCCGTGGGCAACGCCAGGGCAACAGCGAGTAAGAGGGAGAAGAATCTTTTCATAGTGCTCAAAGTTAAGGTGTAAATGGAAACCGACGCAGGGGTTTGAACCAACTCCGGGCCGTTGCGTACCTTGGAACCCATGATTGTGCACACCGCTCCTACCCGTACCGACGCCCTTTTTCCCGACCGCGTAGCGCACGCCCAATGGACCGGCTCCGCCTTGCTCCTGGAGTGCGCCAACGGCATGCAGCTCCGCATTTCTGCCCTACCCAACCACACCTTTCGCCTGCAGTTCCGGCCCGACCGGCACTGGGCTCCCGACTTTTCGTATGCGGTGGACGGGTCGACTGAGGACCAGCCCGCCGCGAACGCGGACGCGGTGCGCATTTCCGCAAACGCCGCGCCCGCCGAGGATCAGCCCACAGGCGCAGCCCCAACCGCCGAATCCCCCGCCGAATCCCCCGACCGCTGGACCTGGTCTACGCCGCTGGCCACCCTGACGGTGTGGAAAGAGGCCCTGGCTTTTGAGCTTCGGAGCCCCGACGGGGCGTTGATGCTGCAGTCGGACCGGGGCTTTCGGGCCGCCCCGGACCTGGAAAACGGCGGACACACCTGCGAACTGGGCCTGGCAAGCACCAAAAACGAACGCTTTTACGGTCTGGGAGACAAGGCGGGCCGCTTGAACCTCAAGGACCAGCGCTTTGTACACTGGAACACCGACGCTTTCCGGTACCAGGTCGATACGGACCCCCTCTACAAAACCCTCCCCTTCTACATCGGCTTGCGCGACGGGCAGGCCTACGGCGTTTTCTTGGACCACACCGCTCCCACCGCGTTTGACTTTGGGGCAGGCCGTCCGGACGCGGTGGACCTGCACGTGGAGGGCGACGAAATGAACCTGTACCTGTTCGCCGGTCCCGGACCGGTGGACGTGGTGCGCCGCTACACCCGCCTCACCGGACGAACGCCCCTGCCTCCGATGTGGGCCCTCGGGCTGCACCAATCCAAATGGGGCTATGCCTCGCACGAAGAAGTGGTGGGCATCGCCGCCACCTTCCGCGCGCTCCAAATCCCCTGCGACGCCCTCTACTTGGACATCGACTACATGGACCGCTACCGGGTGTTCACCTGGGATTCCCAGCGGTTTCCCCAGCCCCGGCAGACCGTCCAAGCCCTGGCCGAATTCGGCATCAAAACCGTGGCCATCTTGGACCCCGGCATCGCCGTCCAGCCCGACGACCCCGCCTACCAAGAGGGAATCGAACGGGATTATTTCTGCCGCACCGCAGACGGCAGCCTCTTCGCCGGCCGCGTATGGCCCGGCATGTGCCACTTCCCCGACTTTACGCATCCCGACGTCCGCGCCTGGTGGTCCAACCGGGTAGCCCGCTTTGTAGCCGATTCCGGTTTGGACGGTCTGTGGAATGACATGAACGAACCTGCGGTAATGGATGTGCCCACCAAGACCCTGCCGGCCGGGGTTCGGCACCACCTGGATGGCCATCCGGGTTCGCATCGGAAGGCCCACAACGCCTACGGCATGCAAATGGCCCGCGCCACCTTTGAGGGCTTGCAGGCCCACGCCCCCCAGAAACGCCCCTTCGTTCTAACCCGCGCGGCCTACAGCGGCACCCAGCGCTACGCCAGCACCTGGACCGGAGACAACACGGCCTCTTGGGAACACCTGGCCGCCGCCAACCGGCAGGTCCAGCGCCTCAACCTGTCGGGGATGGGGTTTGCAGGATCGGACATTGGTGGATTCATCGAACAACCCGACGCCGAACTTTTCCTCCGCTGGGTGCAACTGGGATCCTTCCATCCCTACTGCCGCATCCACAGTTCGGGCCACCACGGCGACCAGGAGCCGTGGTCATTTGGGGCCGATATTTTGGACCACGTCCGGAGGCACCTGGAAACGCGTATGACGCTGCTTCCCTACTTCTACACCGCCTTTTGGCAGCAGGCCCAAGACGGCACGCCCGTCGTCCTGCCCCTGGTGGCGGAAGATCCTTCGGACGTCCAAACGCACCACCGGGAAAACGAATTCCGGGTGGGACCGCATGTACTTGTGGCACCCGTGGTCACCCAAGGGGCGAGGCAGCAACGGGCCTACTTGCCTTCAGGAACCTGGTACCAATGGGAGGAAAACCACCCCTTTGCAGGCCGGGAAGAATACGGGGTCGACGCTCCCTTGGAGTCCGTTCCGGTCTTCGTGCGCGCGGGCGCCTGCATTCCGCGGTACCCCGTGCAGCTCCACGTCCACGAAAAAAGCATCGACTGCCTTCGCCTCGATGTCTACCTGCCGCACCACGACGGAACCGTGTCTTCGTTTGGGTATTTCGACGCGGGGGACGGAGGGCCGGACGCGCCCTTTGCCTTGCACCGCTGGAACCTCGCAAAAAGCCCCCAAGGATGGTCCCTTCGTCAGGACCGCTCAGGATCCTACACCCCCGACTTCACGCAGGTCGAAATTCGTTGGTACGGGGCGGATGCTGGGTTTGCAGGTACCGTCCTCTGCGATGGAGAACAGGTGGTTCCTTCCCGCCACGCCGCCGCTTGGACGGTGCGCGTTCCCGTTGGTTTTCAGCACGTCGAGGTGCATCGTTCCTCGGAGGCCGAGTAAGATCCTCTAAAATCGAATTCCGAGCGTCGCCACGCCCATCCGTGCGTCTCCGGGCAAAGCACCAGGGCCGGGATAACCACCCGCCCGCCGCGTAAAGTACCGCTCGTTGGTGGCGTTGTGAAGCGCTAATTTCAAATAAACCGATGGCGTAGGTTTGAATTGTGCGCTGATATCCAACAATTTATAACCAGGAATTTTCCCAACCGTTGCCGCAGCAGGGGCTTCCACCGTGTTGGCGGCGTCGGCATAAACCGTGCTCACGGAACTGAATTGCACGTGCACACCGGCGGAACGTCGGATCGAAGCATCCCCCCAAGAGCGTTCCAGTCCCAAACCCGCCCGTACCACCGTTCCCGGGGCGTTTTCAACTTGGTTTCCGACGTATTTGCCGGCAGTGTACACCACTTCCTGGACCGCGCCGGAAACAAAAAACGGCAGCGCCCAGCGGCCCTGCGTTGCAGGCAGCGCATTGCCGTCCACCAAGAATTCCACCCCCAATGCCCTCGAATTCCCGGTGTTGGTGCGCAAAGTCGACGTCGTTCCGTCAGGCAGCACCGAGGAAATCCTTCCCACCCGGTCCACCACCCGCAGGTGGTAGGCAGCCAGGTCCAGCCGCAGGCGTTTGCCCGATGTCCGGAATCCGACTTCGGCAGTGTGGCCCGTCACGTCTTTCAAAAGCGGATCAATGGCCTCGTCCACAGCAGCGGCTCCCAATTCGGAAAACAACAGGGGGCGGTAATTTTGGGTCCAGTTGGCATAGGCCTCGGCCTTTTGCCACCGGTACGTGGACCCCACTCCGGCCATAGGCACGGTGCGGGTTTTGGGGACGACAACCCCAGTGGTTTTCAGGCCCTCCAGACGAAAACCTGGCACGACGGTCCACCGCTTGGTCAACCGAACCGCCGCCTCGGCAAAAACCGACGCGCTCTGCGAACCAAAAACCAGCTGGGTCCCAAACGCCCCAATGGGCTCAAAGTTGGCGTCTGATGCGTTGGTTCCCAGGCCCTTTTGCTTGCGGTCCGTCTGGCCCCTATAGCCCCGAACACCTGCCGTAAGAAGATGCCGGCCCACCGGTTGAAGCCAACGGCTTTCCACCGCTCCATACGTATAGTGGTCCACGGCGACTTCGCGCGGAGACCACGTTCCAGTGGACCGGCGCAGGGTGTCGGGCACCGAAATGGCCGCCAAAAATCCTACGCTCTTGCGGGTGGCCAACGTCGTAAAAACCGACGTCTCCCACCGGCCGCCCCGGGGCAACAAATGCGTCAAACGCAGTTGGGCCGTGTTCCACGGGGTAGAAAACCAATTCCGGGCGCGCAAGGCCTGAGCGGGGTCCACCTGCAGCAAGGAATCCGGGAGACCTCCGGGCTGTTGGCTGAGCATGGTGTAGTAGGTGGCCTCTGCCCGAACGACGGTCTTGTTGCCCAGCTGAAGGGTCCCGTTGGCATGCAAAGTAAAGGTCTCAAAAGCACTGTTGGCCCGCCACCCGTTTCCGGTGCGCCGGTCCACAAACGCATATCCGTGGGCTTTGTTGGTCTTTCGTCCCACGCCCACAAAGGCATTCATCAATCCGTAGTGGCCCATGCTTTGGATGGCTTCGCCCTCCCAAGCCCGGGTTTGGTCGGATCCGTCGCGCAGAATGTAGTCCACGGTCCCGCCAAACTGCGGTCCGTACTGCAACGCACCGCTGCCGCGGACCACTTGGATGCGCTGAACGGCTTGCATGGGCGGGGTGTAATAGGCCTCCGGGTAACCCAAGGGGTCCGCGGCAATGTCTGCCCCGTTCTGGCGCACATTGAACTCCCAACTCCGGTTGGGGCTCAGACCTCGCGTAGCAATCCCCGCTTGGATTCCGGAGGGGTCGGATTCCCAAAAATGCAGGCCCGGAACCTTGGCCAAAATTTGGCGCATGGACTGCGTCACCACCGGTGCCGAGAGTCGGTCCAGGACGACCAAATCCGACTTTTTGCCCAGGAAAAGCTGTGCCCCCACAGCGTCGGGCAAGCACGTGCGCTCGTTGCTTTCCCCGGCTCCCACCAGGGTAACGACGGGAAGTACCTCGGTACGGTAGACGGTGTCCGATATGCTGTGCGGGTACGGGTGCTGAGGCGAAGGAGAAGGCTGGGCATAAAGGGACTGCGACGCAATCCCCAAGAGCCCGAGAAAACGGAGCGCCATGGTTGCTTATTTTTATTTGGACTTATTCTAAATAAAGGTGCAAACCTACGGCACAATTCTTTTCTAAGCGTCCAAAAAAACAAGAATTTCAGCGGGGCAGGGCCACCAAAATGGCATCCCACAGGGCGCGGCGGGCCGCCAGGGCCTCCACCACGGTGTCTTCGGCCTCGGCCCACTTGGTGTCGTCGTCCCCACAAACGGCGTGCATCATGCGGAGTGCGGCGGGTCCATGCTCGTCTCCGTCGAGCTCGATGTGCCGGTCCAGGTAGTACACAAAGGCATCGAAGGTACCGGGGTGGTTGCGATGCAGTTCGCGCACCAACTCCGTGAACATGTCCGGGATAAGGTCTTCGCGGCCGAAGGTGAAAGCCGCCATGATTTCGTGCAGCTTGCCGCGCTTGATAATGCGCTCGGTGGCGCGCAAAAAGTCCAATTGGGCCGGAGCAATTTCCGCGGTGTTGTAGCGGAGTACGTCCTTCAAAGAAAAACCGCGCTGCAGGGTTTGCACAAAATGCCCAATGGGCCGGGTGTTTGCCCCCGCCTGCCGCATGGCATCCAGGTACAGCTCGTAGTGGCTGGCCGGCTGGCCATAGGGGTCGACGTCGGACTCTTCCCCCAAGACGATTTCGTTGATCAACCGGCGAGCGGCCTTGTGCGGGGTGGGAACCCATGCGGTTTCTACGCTGGTAAGAGACGCTTGGAGGGTTTTGAGCAAGCTCATAAAATCCCACACCGCAAACACGTGGTGCTCCATAAACACCTGCACGTCCTCCACACTTTGCAGGGCGGCATACAGCGGGTGTCCAATGACTTCCTCGCGCACGGTCTGCATGCGGCGTTGAAGAGACAAGAGCCGGTAATCGACCGGAGCAGGGGCGACGTTTGGGTTCATGGGTGGCTGGGGATTTCGGTAGGAAGGGGACGATTTTTAAACAAAGGGACGCTGCTGCAGGCCTCGCCGTACATCACGGACTTGGCCACGGGCAACAAGGCCGCGGCAGCAGCGGCATAGGCAGACTCGGGAACGGGGTATTTGCCGCATCCTTTCAGCAAAACCGGCTGGTTTCGGTAGGCATCCCAATCGACTTGGGCCAAAACAGAGGCGTAGTACACGTCCAGCAAAACGCCGGGTTGGCACCAGCCCACCCACCGGGCTGTACCGCTCAAATGAACGGCCACCAAGGCAGGAACCCACTGGGGCAAGATGATATCGCTGGGGTTGTGAACGGCCACGGCCGCACCGGCGACGGACTCCAAGGAAAACGACGACAGGGCCGCGCGGAATTCCTTCTCCCGGACGAGGCCGTTGGAACACCACTGGGCCACATCCAGCACCTGCTGCTTCTGGGGGAAAAAGTCTTCCAAGTCCACCGTTTGCAGGGGACTTTCCGCTACCCGGTTGCGAATTTCTTCCATGGTTTCCCGGGCAATTACAGCATTCCCAATTCCAAACGCGCTTCCTCGGACATCATGTCCTTGGTCCACGGCGGCTCAAACGTAATCTCTACCTCGGCTTCCTTCACAGCATCCAAGGACTGGACCTTCTCCTTCACCTCCACCGGCAAGGTTTCGGCCACCGGGCAGTTGGGCGAGGTCAGGGTCATCAACACATGCACCGCGCCTTCGTCGGACACCTGCACGTCGTAGACCAGCCCGAGCTCGTAGATGTCCACGGGAATTTCGGGGTCGTATATGGTTCTCAATACATCAACAACTTGTTCTCCAAGGTGTTGCATTTCTTCTGGCGTCATGGCTAAGGGCAGTTGGTCCGGACGGTAGAGTCAGTTCGACGGGTTGGCCGTAAAGGCGAGGGCGTAAAATTTAATTTGCTTGACCATGCTGGATAACCCATTGGCGCGGGTGGGACTGAGATGGCTCATCAATCCTATAGCGTTTAAAAAGGCAAAAGGTTCACGGGCCACCTCGGCCGCGGGACGGTCTTGAACCACCCGGAGGAGGAGAGCCACCATGCCTCGGGTGATGATGGCGTCGGAATCGGCCGTAAAATGGAGCTTCCCTTCGGGGCAGGTGGCGTGCAGCCACACCCGGCTCTGGCACCCCCGAATCAAGTTGTCGTCGGTTTTGAGATCGGCCGCCATGGCGGGTAGCTCTTTGCCCAAGGAAATGATGTGGTCGTACTTGGCCATCCAGTCGTCGAAGAGGTCAAATTCATCGACGATGTCTTGTTCGACGGGGGACATAGGGCTTGGTTTGGTAGGGTTAAGTCAAGAGGTTTTACAGCAACATGTGTGCCGCTCTGCGCACGCCGTTCGCCAGGGCTTCCAGGTCCGACGTGGTGGTGTACGCCGCCAAGGAAGCGCGCACGGTTCCCGGGATGCAGAAGCGGTCCATGATGGGCTGGGTGCAGTGCTGGCCGGTGCGCACGGCAATGCCCATTTGGTCCAGCAGGGTGCCCACATCGTACGGATGGGCTCCGGTGAGGTTGAAGCTGATCACAGCGGCCTTTCCGGGGGCCGTTCCGTAAAAAACAACGCCGTCGATTTCCGACAGCAGGTGGGTGCCGTACTGCAGCAGCGCGTCCTCGTGCTGGGCAATGGCGTCCAGCCCTACCCGATGCATCCAGCGCGACGCCTCGGCCAATCCAATGGCCCCGGCAATGTACGGGGTGCCGGCTTCAAACTTAAAGGGCAATCCGGCGTAGGTGGAGCCCTCCAAATGCACCTGGTCGATCATCTCCCCGCCTCCCATATAGGGCGGGAGGCGTTCCAGCCATTCGGTTTTGCCGTAGAGCACGCCGATCCCAGTAGGACCGTACATTTTGTGGCCGCTGAAGGCGTAAAAATCGACGTCCAGGTCTTGCACGTCCACGCTGCGGTGCGGCACGGCCTGGGCGCCGTCTACAAAGACAGCCGCACCTACCGTGTGGGCGGCGGCGGTCATTTCTTTTACCGGATTGACGGTGCCCAAGGCGTTGACACGTGGTTGAAGGCCACCAATTTGACCGTGGAATCCAGCAGTGCGGCATACGCCTCAGCATCCAGCGATCCATCTTCCAACATGGGAATAAACCGAAGCGTAGCCCCGGTGTATTGGGCCAGCATTTGCCACGGAACCAGATTGCTGTGGTGTTCCAAACTGCTCACCACGACGGTGTCCCCCGGTTTCAGGATGGACCGAAATCCATGGGCCACCAAGTTGACGCCTTCGGTGGTGCCTCGGGTCCACAACACCTCGTGGGCATGGGCGGCATTCAGGTGCATGCGGAGCTGCTCGCGGGCGGCTTCAAAAGCATCCGTGGCCCGCTGGCTCAGGGTGTGCACGCCCCGGTGCACATTGGCGTTGTCGTTCCGGTAGTACCGATCCAACGCCTGCAATACCGACTCCGGTTTTTGCACGGTAGCCGCGTTGTCCAAATACACCAACGGATGGCCGTGCACCGACTGGCTCAGAATCGGAAACTCCTCTAAAATACTGACAGGCAATAGATTGTGCGCATTCACCATGCAAAGGTCGGGATTTAAACGTATACAACCGTTGGACATACGGCTCGCGGAGATGGAGGGAGGGTCCTTTGGGACATGAAATCCATTCTTGCATGGGCGAGCTTCCTTCTGGTAGGAGTCGGCGCGCCGCCCCGCTTGTGGGCCCAACAAGCACCCCCGGGAGGCAATCTCCCTCGGCCCTTCGTGGCCAGCGTCGAAAGTAGAACCAGCCGCTGGGCCGAATTGTTCCGCATGGAAGATACCGCGCAACTGACTCCACTGGATCTACGGAACTTTATTCCGGTAGACGAGGGCCGGACCACAACCAAGTGGTACGACGGGTCCCGGTGGATCGAGGTCATTGACCACCGGCCGTCGTCCCAGTCCGACGAAGGCATGCCCTTCCCCCTGCAAACCGTTCGCCACGCCGGAGGGTTGGACTTTTTCTACGATGATATGGGCCAAAATCACCAGCTATCCTGGTCTTCCGCCGACCTTGTGGCCTGGCAAGAACGCGTAGCGGATGGGCTTGCAAGCCAAGGTGGTATGGCGATCCCGCATTCTCCTTTCCCTTCTGCCCAGCAACTCAAAGACTGGGGGAAAGCTGTTGTACTCAATACGCCCCAGCGCATTCAGGTGCAATGGGGCGATCTCCGCGTGACCTACGAGCCTGAAAAGCTACTGCGAACCGAACGATGGGGCACGCATGACTCCCTTCGGCGCACGGGGTACCGCGCCCTTCCAGAAGGAAACTACGCGCTGGCTTGGATGGAAGAAAGCGGTCGAGAAACAGGAGAAAATGGGGCCTGTTGGACGGGTTATCGTCGGGTAGAATGGGATGCGCCGATGCTGGATACCGGACATGCCGCGGTTTCCCAGTTGCTTGCCGACCGGGGCTGGACGGCCGGAGTGACCGGGCCGTATAGCCGGCAAAAGACCGCGAATGAAGCCGGCATCTCTCCCACCGTGCGCGGAGAGGATGCCCCATACCCGGATGCAGGTGGCGCAAACCCTTTGGTGTGCCGGCCCCAACCCGACGGCGGCTGGCTGGTGAGCGGGGGACGCTTTCGCACGGACGAAATCTGTGGCATCCAAGTGCTGGATGCAAATGGTCGGATGATTTGGCAAAAGGAGCTTCTGTGGAAGGACTCCTTGAAACTCCCGGGAAATTGGTCCACAGGACTTTACACCGTGTGGATTCGCCAAGGTCCAATCCACGCCCATGTTCGTCTCCCTCAAACCGCTGCCGCCCAGGCTCATTGAATCTTCCTTAAAAAACCCATTCCCATGCGAAAATCTTCACTTACCAAAAAACGAAACCAAAACGGTGAAATGGCCCTTGTGGTCGGGATTATATTGACGATTATCGGGATGCTCTTGCTGCAAACCGCCCGTGCGCAACCCTGCACGCCCAACAATGTGGGCGCAGCCCGTCAAAACCAAGAATGGCCTGTGGTCTTTCAACCCCTACCCGGGTCTACCCAACCCGGTTACAAAATCCAAGGGACGGGGGACCGACTGGTACACCACCTCCATGGTTTAGGGGGCGACGGAACCAGTTGGAATTTGGTGGCCGCTCGTACGGCCTACGGGGGCGCTCCCGGGTACCCCGCCAGACGCGTGGTTTACAGCACGCCCCCAACGTATTACCACAACGGATCGCTTCAAGATGCTGCGTTGGATGCCCATGTAGCGATGGCTACGGCCCAACAGGCCTTGGGAGCCCCCTTGGGATTGTCCGCGGGCAACAATATGGTGATAGCCCACAGTTTGGGCGGCATGGTCGCTCGCCAGCTGGACCAATTTTACAGCGACAGCACGGGGTTTCAGCGCCAATTCAACGGCGTCGCAACCTTTGGCACTCCCCACCTGGGAGCCATCGCGCTCTACAATGCCAGCCCCAACGGACTGGACCAAGCCCGGCCCTTTGTTCGGGAGGCCTGCGAGGTTTTGGGGCATCCGGAAGTAATCTTGTATCCGTCTGTGCCACTTCTGCGTTGGATTCCTGGATTGGACCCCTTGCTCAAACAAACCGTTCAAACCAGCTGCGGAACCTTGGGTCAGGTGTTTACCCCCTTTGCCGCGCGGGACTTTTACCGGCCCATTACGGTGGACCTGTATCCTTGGAGCGCTTCGGTCCAAAACCTCTATGCGCAAGGAACCTCGGCTCCGGTCGTGGCATTTTACGGGGTAGAGGAAGAACCCGTCTTTTGGCGCACGGCCCAGTCTTTTTTCGCACTGGACTCGTTGGGAATTCAACAGATGACCGACCCCTTCTTTGCCACAAACGACCAACACTTGGTTGACTTTGCCCAGCGGGAGCGTGACCGGTTTGAAGCCCTGGCGGAACTGGCAAGCGACCGCGCGACCGAGCTGCGGGAGCGGGCGTTCGCGTGGCGGCTAGTTGTTCCTTTGGCCAACCACTACCGTCGATTGGCCGCACGCAAAGAGGTTACCTACCACGCCTTTTACCGGGCGGGGTTGTGGTACCGGCAAGCAAACAACACGTACAAAGAAATCATCGGTGCCCGCAAAGTCCAATGGATGCGTGACGGGTGGTGGTGCACATGCGTGAACGCCCTAACAGGTGACCTGGAACGTTCTTGGGTGGAGGCTCCAGACGACTGCGAGCCCAGCAATACGCTGGAAGACTGCCATGTTCAGGCACGTTATGTACTCCGCACTTTTTTGTACGAAAGCGACGGCATGGTCTTGGCCCATTCTGCTGGAACCGTTCCCGGTGGGGTACTCGCCGTCCGGCTGCCAAAAACCAATCACCAACAAATGCGCAACTGCACCGAGACCAAAGAAAAACTGCGGCTCCTGTACAACGGACAGCTGTCCAATGCTGGGTTTTTTGCCATTCCCATTCGTTAAAGGAGTCCTGCGATGCGGTCTTTTTGGTATCTGAAAAAATGCACGTACACGTGGGGAGTGGCGGTGTTTATCGGTTGGACTACGGTCGGCTGTGAGCCCATTCCATTGGAGCCCATTGGTACGGGTCCCCAAATACAATGGACCTTCTACCCCGCCGCCGGATCCGGCGGCGGGGTAGGTCCTTGGCGTTGGAAGGACCGGGTCATTGCCTCGTCGGGAGACACCTTGTGGCAAATCCATGCCTTGACAGGAAAAGTGACCCGCCGGGCTGCCCTTCCGGAACCTTGGTCCAATGGGTTCTTCCCAGGAGAAACAAGCCTTCATCAAGGGGACTGGGCCTATGCCTTGGATGCAATGGGACTACTCGCGGTGCATCTTCCTAGCCTAACGTGGTCGGTCCTGCCGTGGCCGGGCCGCAGCGACGGTGCATTTGGCAGTCCCGAAACCGGAGTAGAGCCGGCTCTTTTTGCGGGTCCGAACGATGCCGTTGGCCTGATCACAAAGCAAAAGGCACCTGGACAAACCTCATGGACGACCATTGCTTGGCTGTGGACCCCGGATAAGGAACTGCTGGGAAGGAAGCCAACGAATCCATGGAAGGCAATTTGGACCCTGGGATGGCGCGAGCCAGCCGTCGGCTTCGCCGACGGCCTGGCTTGGCACCGGGCGGATACTTCTCCCTCGAATCTACCTGCTGGCTGGTGGCGCTACCGCGCTCCAACAGGAGGCATGTTGGTCCATACCGGCGGTCAGCGCACCCCATTGGTTGGGAACCCCACAGCACATGCTCCCTTTCCGTTAACCACTGAATCGGCCTTGGTCGTGTTTGAGGACCGGGTGACTGCCTATCACAGCAAAGGTCAGGCCCTTTGGTCGGTCCTTTATGCCCCAAACGGTCATGGAGACAAGCACCTTTGGCTCGGATGGGTAACGACCAAAGACCCCACTAACGTCCTTTGGATCAAGGGCTCCGATGATGGTCTCCTGGCGGTCGACACCGAGGGAAATATCCTTCGTCGGTGGGACAACGCAGGTTGGTCGCCATCCGGAAAACCCGAATGGGATTCCTCCGGAGGGCTTTGGTACTGCGCAGAAGGAGCCCTGTGGCATATTCGCGCAGACCCATCCACTCCGTCGGGTCCCGAAAAAGTCGCCGACGAGAATTTCCAATGCACCCCAGCCATTTTGAATACCGACCTAGGAACCCTGGTGGTGGCGCGCAATGGCTTGAAAATATCGGCCTACCTTTGCCGACAGCCATGAAATCGATCAATATCCTCCTCCTCGGATCCGGCGGGCGCGAGCACGCATTTGCCCTGGCTTTGAGCCAAAGTTCCTATTGCCAATCGCTGTACATCGCTCCGGGAAACCCCGGTACCGCGCAACTCGGCACCAACGTGGCCTTGGACTGGCGTCAAACCGAGGACTTGGCTGCTTTTGTTACCGAGCACCGCATCGAACTGCTGGTAGTCGGCCCCGAAGACCCCCTCGTTCATGGGCTCCGAGATACCTGTGCCGCGCATCCCGCGCTGCAGCATCTCCTGTTCATCGGCCCCGGAGCGGCGGGAGCCCAATTGGAAGGTTCGAAGGATTTTTCAAAAGATTTCATGGCCCGGCAGGGGATTCCCACAGCGGATCACCGAACATTTACCGCCGCACAGGTAGAGGAAGGTTGTGCCTTTTTGGCCACCTTGAAACCTCCGTATGTTTTGAAGGCCGACGGTTTGGCCGCAGGCAAAGGGGTCTTGATTTTGGATCACTTGGAAGAAGCCCAACAGGAGCTCCGCTCCATGCTGGTTGAAGCCAAATTTGGTGCCGCATCGGCCAAAGTCGTTGTGGAAGAATTTTTGGCTGGAATTGAATTCTCCGTGTTCGCGCTGACCGATGGAAAGCACTATGTTCTGCTGCCCGAAGCCAAGGACTACAAACGCATCGGTGAAGGCGACACGGGCTTGAACACCGGCGGTATGGGCGCCGTTTCCCCGGTATCCTTCTGCACCCCGGAGGTCATGGCGGAAGTAGAACGAACCATCGTCGCACCCACGGTAGCAGGACTGCAAAAAGAGAACATCCCCTATGTCGGGTTCTTGTTCTTTGGGCTAATTCGGTGCTCGGATGCGGTTAAAGTAATCGAGTACAACTGCCGTATGGGAGATCCCGAAACCGAGGCCGTCTTGCCTCGGCTGGATGAAGACTTGGTCGCCTTGTTGTCTGCTGCCGCCGAAGGAAGATTGGAAAATCGGGTAGCCAAGCAAAAATCTGTTTCCCAGTGCGTGGTGGTATCGGTAGCAGGCGGATACCCCGGTGACTACGGAAAAGGAGATGCCATATCGGGGCTCGACTCCGCTGCGCAGGACCAACATTCAACCGTCTTTCATGCGGGAACCCGCCAAGATGGCGACGTGATTAGGACGAACGGGGGACGGGTGTTGGCGGTTTCAAGCCGTGGCCATACCACACAAGACGCTTTGGATGCTGCTTTTGGCACCATGAAAAAAATCCACTACTCCGGTCAGTACTACCGAAGAGACATTGGACAAGATCTGATCTAGAATGAGGCCTTTACGCGTGAAATCGCCTCAAAAACTCCTGAACGAGCTTACTTTTCGCCTGCCTGTTGGTGCTTGCGCATTTCGCGAAGCCAGTACAACGTACCGCCTGCAATCACCAGAGAAAACAATAAATTGGGCAAGTTGCCCAAAAAGGGAACCAACTCCAAGGTCCAATTGAGAAAGTTTCCCAACGCTTCGAATACGGTGCGCAACGGCATGACGAAATTCTTTAAATTTCAACAAAGATAAGATGTTAACCGGCTACTTCAAAAGCAATAAACCCATCGCGGGACTGTCCGTGGTCCTGTTGCCCGCGGTTTTGATGCCGTTGTGGACTTTGTCCAAACCCCTGGGCTGGGCGGGGCACCTTGGATTTGCCTTGTCGAGCGGACTGTTGGCCGGTCTGGTCAACTTGTTTTTGATCTACCGAAGTGGCTACATGAAAACGACATTTCTTTTGGGATGGACGTGGTGGGTGGTGCTATTGGGACTTAGTCAAAGTGGGCATGGCCTTTCTTGGGCCGATCTACTCGGAGCGCTGCTGACCATGTTGAGTGTTGGCTTTGTTCTCACCTTGCATCAACCGGTAAGCAATAAGGACCTGGTTGCTCTAAACATTGGCCTTTTGGGAGCGCTTGCAAGTTGGATTCGGCCCGATGCGTTGGTCGTCATGCCACTCGCTTGGCTGGGAATGGGGATTTATGGCCACCTGAATTTGAGAAGGGTCCTGGTTAGCCTATTGCCATTGGCAGGAACTTGGGCTCTGATTTACCCCCTGTCTTTGTGGCAGGGGAGTCTCGTACATCCCCCAGCGCCTGTTTTGCTTTTTTCTGGGGAGCTTTGGCCTTCAAAAATTCCCATCGGTTGGTATTGGGGGGCATTGAGCCTGGTGCCTATTTTGCTCCAATCCATAGCTGCTTTGACCAAAGCGAAAAGGATGAAAAGGCACGCAATCCAATTCTGTTTGGGTGCATTGCTTCTTTTGTTGATTTGGGCCATTGCCCTTCCCATGGCATGGGCATGGATTCCAGGGGCCCTCTCGATACCCCTTGCTATGCTTACCGCTAATGCTCTGGATTATACCCAGAAAGGGTGGACCCGGGGGCTTTGGATTCTTGGGTATTTGGCCGCCGCATTGCACGCAGCATGGACCCCCGAATTGGGCCTTAATGCCCTTCTGGAAGGAACAATTTTTTAAGCTCCGTGGCTTCTTCAGGTTTCATTTTGCCTGCGAGAATTAATGCCAACTGGCGACGGCGAAGGGCCCCATCGAAACGTGCTTTTTCCAAGTCCGTCTCCGGATCTACCGGTGGAACCGAGATGGGATTCCCCAGCTGATCCACAGCAACAAAGGTGTAAATTGCTTCATTACAGCGTATTACATTCCCTTGGCCGCGCTGGTCCTCCATAAAGACATCCACATAAACTTCCATCGACGAGGAAAAGGCACGAGAAACCTTGGCCTCCAAGGTTACAATGCTCCCTACGGGGATGGCTTGCTGGAAAGAAACGTTGTTCACACTGGCGGTGACGGCAATTCGGCGGGAGTGGCGGTGGGCCGCAATAGCCGCACAGCGGTCCATCCAACTCAAAAGTTGGCCACCAAAAAGGTTATTGAGGTTGTTGGTATCGTTGGGTAAAACGATTTCGGTCATCACGGTCAGTGACTCCGACGGGCGTTTGGCATTCATTGATTGCCTTGAAACACCCACACTGCTGGGAACGATGCCTTCAAAGCCGCGCGCTTGGCATTGGCCTCTTCCTGGGAGTTGACGACCGCTGCAGCCACCTTGGTGGTGCCTACTGAGGTGGGGACCAGTTGAGCAGAATGTCCCGAAGCACGGAGGGTTTCAACCATTCGTTTGGCATTGGCTTCATCACCGAATGCGCCTACAACCAAATAAAAGCGTTCGTTGCGAGAAGCAACCGCTGTCTTTTGCTTTGCAACGGGTGCCTTGCTGGATCCTTGAGAATCTGATGCATGCTCCGACGAACCCGATGTGGCGATTGGCTTGGCCCAGGCCGCATCCACTTTGGCGGGGACGGGAGTGGGATTGTCTTTCTCTTTGGCCTGGATCGGCACGACTTCTTCTGGAGCGGATTTGGAATCGCTTACCGAAGCATCGTTTCCAGGAACCGGTTTCTCCACGCCTGCAGGAGCCGTCGCAGGATCAACTTCGTTCTTTGGGGAATCCCCTTGGGATGGTTTGGGTTCAGTGGATTCTTCGTAAGGGGGCTGCGAGAATAGATCCATAGAAGGCCACGTTATTTTAGGAGCGCGCATCCACGAAGCCTCGTGAAGTACGTGTTGCAAATCGTTTTGAAATCCCGGCTTGGTTCCACCGACCACCAACAACCCGACAATTCCGGTAAATACCGCTGCCGACCGTATGGGGGCAAGCCACTTCTCTCTGTTGGAACGAATGCGGCTTTGAGTCGCGGTGGGTTTTGCCGAAGGTTCTGTTTCGGATGGGCGGCTTTCTCTCCGGGCCGTTGCCTCAGCAGCTACCCGCTTTGCACGCTGAACCGGCGCCTCGA
>JACCDW011153138.1_pt1 | contig 17258 bp, 14 predicted proteins | sample 7449781 | NCBI WGS metagenome assembly JACCDW01 (sample SAMN15323449, study PRJNA562643) | freshwater metagenome | isolation source: river surface water | place: USA:Blue River Watershed | collected 2017-08-18
AACTCTTTGGGTATGGGGTAATGCTGAATCAGGCACTCTTGGTTTAGGAGACTCCACTATACATCGTTCAAGTCCAGTTCAACTTGGAACGGAAACTAATTGGGCGAAAATAAGTGCAGGGTATGTACATTCTCATGCTATTAAAACAAATGGTTCACTTTGGGCTTGGGGTTTCAATGGAAATGCAACATTAGGTTTAGGCGATTTTATTTCGAGATCCAGTCCAGTTCAAGTTGGTACTCTTACGAACTGGTCACAATTATCCGCGGGATTTTTAGCTGTACATTCTATCAAAACTGATGGTACTTTATGGGGATGGGGTGATGGAACAAATGGACAAATTGGTGTTAATAATACAACAATTTACAATTCTCCTGTTCAAATTGGAACTAGAAACGATTGGTCATTTATTGCAGAAAGAGGTGGTGGGACAGATGTTAGTAATCAAATTCCATACCATACATTGGCAATAAGGACTGACGGAACATTATGGACTTGGGGACTAAATACATCCGGTCAATTAGGACTTGGTGATACGGTTACTCGATCTTCACCAGTTCAAGTTGGAACTGAAACTAATTGGACATTTGGTGCAGTTGGTTCTAGTTTTACTATGGCAATAAAATCAAATGGTACAATATGGACTTGGGGTGCAAACGCTAATACTCAATTAGGATTGGGTGATTCTGTTAATAGATCTTCACCCGTTCAAATTGGAACTGAAACTAATTGGTTGTCTGCTAGCTTAGGATTTGACCATGCTGTTTTGCTTAAAAATAATGGCTATCTATTAACAACCGGCAGAGATGTACGTGGTTACGATGTAAATCCAGTAAACGTAAGCAGATCAAATCCAATTTTGATAGGAACATTTGATGATGATTGGATGGATGTTAGTGTTGGTAGTGGTCACTCGATTGGTATAAAGGCAAATGGTACATTATGGGCATGGGGTGGTGGAACTAATGGTGAACTTGGTAATAACATATTTTCATTACAAAAAGTAACCGCTACAAATGATTGGGCGAGTGGATCTTATGCCAATACTAATACGTATGCACATCTATTAAAAAATGATAATACAATGTGGGCATGGGGTACAAACAACTTAGGTCAGTTAGGAGATGGGACAACTATAACTAGATCATCTCCTGTTCAAATTGGGACATTAACCTGGAAAAAAATAGAAAATGGTGTTAGTCATACTATTGCACTTGGTAGTAATTCAACTATATGGTCATGGGGTAGAAATACCAATGGTGAATTGGGATCACTTGTATCAACCGCCACCGTTCGATCATCTCCTGTTCAAATTGGAACACTAACTTGGAATGACATTTCAAGTACAGCATTGTATACATTGGCAATAAGAAATGATAATACACTGTGGGGATGGGGATTAAATTCAAGTGGTCAATTAGGTTTGAGTGATTTGATAAGTCGTTCTTCTCCAGTTCAAATTGGAACAAGAAATGACTGGTCATATGCTTTTGCTGGGAGTATACATTCTGCTGCTATTAGATCAGATGGAACTCTATGGACTTGGGGAAGTAACCTAGGTGGTGTTTTGGGATTGAATAATACCACAAGTATTTCCAGTCCAGTTCAAGTTGGAACATTAACCGATTGGTCAAGAGTTTACATTGCCGGTACTGGTGCTATTATAGCTAAAAAAACTAATGGTACTCTTTGGGGATGGGGTTATAGTCCAACTCATGGCATAAATGATGGTATAAATCGTTCTTCTCCAGTTCAAATTGGAACAAGAACGGATTGGTCAGATGTTTATACAAATACCGAAACAGGTACAACTGCGCCAGTTGTAGCAAAGAGAAATGACGGAACACTTTGGGCTTGGGGTCCAACTACTTTTGCAGATGGCACTTCCCGCTTAAATGCTGGTGCATTTTCATCTCCAGTCCAAATCGGAACAAGAACCGATTGGTCTACTGCATTTGTAGGCGGTTCTCAATATGTTGGTGCAATTACTACCACGGGAGAGCTTTACACGGCACCTGGCCTTAGCATTGCAGCTGCACTATGGGTTTCCAGTTCACAATCTTCACCTGTTCAAATAGGAACCGAAACTAATTGGGCAAAAGTAGATGCAATGGGGGATAATATCTCATCTGCATTGAAAACAGATGGTACTCTTTGGGCTTGGGGGAGAAATACGAATACATTTGTTCAAAGTATTCCAGGAATCGTAGGAATAGGATCTCCTGTTCAAGTGACATCTGATGTTTGGAATCAATTTTCCGTGGGAAAGCTAAGCAATTCACACTTTGGCGGTATTAAATCCGATGGCACTCTTTGGATGTGGGGTCCTAATGATTCTGGTCAGCTTGGAGACGGATCTTTAACACTTCGTTCATCTCCTGTTCAAATTGGAACAAGACTGTGGACTCATATTGATAGCGGTGAAAGTTATACGATGGCGATTCGAGATGATGGAACTCTATGGGCTTGGGGTGTAAATACATTTTCACAGTTAGGATTGGCCAATACTACTACGTATTCAAGTCCTGTTCAAATTGGTAATGATACGGATTGGTATAATGTATATGCCAGTCAGTATCATACTGCTGGAATAAGAACTGCTTGGAATAATGATTTGTACACGGCTGGTGTTGGAACCACATTCAATATAACACATACCGTTATTAACGGTTGGGGTTCAATTAGAAAAAATCCAGTAATTTTAAGTCAAACGAATCCTTGGAAAAGTTTGAGGGTTGGAGCAAATTCAACATTTGGAATAAAATCAGATGATACGCTTTGGGCATGGGGACCAAATTTATCTGGTCAATTAGGATTGGGTGATTCGATATCCCGTTCAAGTCCAGTTCAAGTTGGAACCAGAACATGGACAAAGGTACATGACGGAAATTCTCACACAATGGCTATTAGATCAGATGGGACTTTATGGACTTGGGGTGCTAACTCAAACGGACAACTTGGAACGAATAATACCACATCTACTCAATCGCCGGTTCAAGTTGGAACTAGATTATGGAATGACATTGCAAATAACGGTTCTTCGTTTGGTATACACTCATCATTTGCAATAAGGGATGATGGAACCCTTTGGTCATGGGGTGCAAATAGCAATGGTGAGTTGGGTTCAAATGATACCGTAAACCGTTCAAGTCCAGTTCAAGTTGGAACTGAAACTAATTGGGCAAGATTTCATGGACCAAAAACGGATAATGGATCATTCTTTGCTTTCAAAACTGATAATTCTTTATATGCATTGATGGGTGGTACTTTTTTTAGAGCACAATCTGGAATATCGTTAGAAAAAAATTCACCAGTTCAAGTAACATCAAATGTAAAATGGAATACTGTTGCAGCTGGATCTGGTTTTACGATTGGAATAAGTCAAAGTGGTAGTATTTGGCATTGGGGTAAAGCCGATTTTGGATTAACCGGTAATACCGTTTTTGTAGATACTTCTGCTCAAGAATCTCCAGTTCAGATTGGAACACTTACAACATGGGCATCTGCTTCTGCTGGACAACAACACGTTGTTGCTTTGCGTTCTGATGGAACACTTTGGTCATGGGGATCAAATCAATCTGGTCAACTTGGATTGGGTGATGCATTAAATGCATTTTCATCACCGATAAATCGTTCAAGTCCAGTTCAAGTTGGGACATTAACTAATTGGTTAAAATTATCTGCCGGTAGAAGTTATACAATGGCAATTAAAACCGATGGTACTCTTTGGGGATGGGGTTTCAATACACAGTCTCAACTCGGTGATGGTAGCAGTACACTTAGATCAAGTCCAGTGCAAATAGGTACAGAAACTAATTGGTCAAACGTGGATGCTGCAGTAAATCATACAGTTGCAATCAAAACAAATGGAACTATTTGGTCATGGGGATTAAATTCCTCAGGTCAACTTGGTCTTGGAAATACTACAACAAGAAATGGTCCAGCTCAAATTGGAACATTAAGTTCTTGGGTAGATATTGCAGCTACTGAAACTACAACAGTTGCTGTCCGTAATGATGGCACACTTTGGTCATGGGGATTAAATTCAAGTGGTCAATTAGGTTTATTACGAAATCGTAGTGTTCCAAATTATGTAGTAAGACCTCCACTTTTTAATTCGGTAAAAGCTGGTTACATATCCGTAATTGCTAGAAGTACAGATAATACACTATGGGCTTGGGGTGGAAATACAACATATGGACAACTTGGTTTGAATGATACTGTGAATCGTTCCAGTCCGGTACAAATTGGTACGGAAACATGGAGTGATTTTTCTAACGGTGGATTTCATGTAATGGCTATTCGTAGTGGTAGATTGTGGACTTGGGGTGACAATTCAAATAGTGAATTGGGTTTACTACAAGTTGATCCACAATACATATCCGGATCAAACGTATGGACAGATGTAAAAGCTGGTGGTGCTGAAGTAATTTTGAGAAGTACAGACGGAACTTTATGGGGAGTCGGTGCGAACTCAAGCGGTAATCTTGGACTTAATGATACAATTTCACGTACTAGTCCGGTTAGAATTGGAACAAGAACTTGGAATAGTTATTCGACTAGTTTTGCATACAGACTTGCAATACGTAATGACAATACACTTTGGGGTTGGGGTGCCAATACAAATGCAGAACTTGGATTGGCATTGAGCCGTAGTAATCCAAATTATGTAGACTCAACTCAAACTTGGACTTCTGTGAAAGCCGGATATAATTATGCCACAGCAATAGGTACTGATGGAACTATGTGGGCTTGGGGTGAAAACAATCTTGGTCAATTAGGATTTAATGATAATGTTGCAAGATTATCTCCTGTTAGGTTGGGTACTGAAACAAATTGGGCAAAACATGATAGTACATCATACACAACAATAGCAATTAAAACAGATGGTACTTTATGGGGTTGGGGTGCAGGATCTTCTGGCATACTAGGTTTGAATGATACCAACACCAGGTCAAGTCCGGTTCAAGTTGGAACTCTAAATAATTGGTCACAAATATATGTTGGAACTACTGCAGCTTCAATTAAAACAGATGGAACATTATGGACATGGGGTAATAATTTTGCCGGTGGATTGGGTACTAACGAATCAACTGGTATAAGTCGTTCATCCCCAATTCAGGTTGGTACAAGAACATGGACTCAAATTGCAGATACAACTGGAAATAATGCAAATCACGTTCTTGCAATTCGTTCCGATGGAACTCTTTGGGGTTGGGGACAAAATACAACAGGTGAATTAGGACAAATTACATTTGCAACAAATCGTTCAAGTCCAGTTCAAATTGGAACTGAAACTAATTGGGCATATGTTGCAGTTGGAGATATAAATTCCATGGCAATCCGTTCTGATGGAACTCTATGGTCATGGGGATCAAACCAATTTGGTCAGCTTGGGTTGAGTTTGAGTACAGTTTCACATCGTTCAAGTCCAGTTCAAGTTGGAACCAGAGCTGATTGGAGAAGTGTTTCATTAGGAAATTATACCGCATTTGCAAACAGAACCGATGGTACTATGTGGGCATGGGGTAGAAATACCAATGGTGACTTAGGACTTGGTGATATAGTAAATCGTTCAAGTCCGGTTCAAATAGGAATATCAACTAATTGGATTTCTGGAAGTTTAAGTGATGGTCATTCCATTCTACTTGAAAACACCGGATATGCATTAACAACTGGAGTTGGAGCTGGGCAGTTTTCTCCAGCCGGATTTAATACTAATTTTACGGTAAACCGTTCAAGTCCGGTTCAAATTGGAACCAGAACATGGTCTTATGTATCAGCGGCTGGCCACTCACTTGCAATAAGAACCGATGGAACTCTATGGGCATGGGGTGTTCAGACCAATGGACAATTAGGACTCGGTGATGTGGTTACTAGATCTTCACCAGTACAAGTTGGTACATTAAACACTTGGTCAAAAGTATATGCAGCAACACCCCATAGTTATGCCATTCGTTCCGATGGAACACTTTGGTCTTGGGGATACAACCTTTTAGGTGAATTGGGATTAGGAAATGCTGGAGCTAGTACAAATCGTAGTAGTCCAGTACAAGTTGGTACATTGAATACTTGGTCAAGTGTTGCTGATACAAGTGCTGGTGAATCATATCACACATTGGCAATAAGAACGGATGGAACTCTATGGGCTTGGGGAAGAAATTCCGAAGGACAATTAGGTTTGAATTTAGGTTCAACTGCACATCGTTCAAGTCCAGTTCAAGTTGGTACTAGAGCTGATTGGGTATATGCTGCTGTGAATTTTGTTAGTTCAATGGCCGTTAGATCCGATGGTACAATTTGGGCATGGGGTCAAAATACGCCAAATAGTCAATTAGGATTGGGTGATTCTGTAAATAGATCATCACCAGTTCAAGTTGGAACGCTTTCAACATGGGCATCTGCAAGTTTAGGAACAAACTTTTCGGTTCTTTTACAAAACAATGGTGATGCTTATACAACTGGAATGAACTCAACGGATTTTGCATACAGTAGTGTAAATAGAAGTAGTCCAGTTCAACTTGGAACTCTTTCAAATTGGGCACAAGTAGATGGTGGTTATCTATATTCACTTGCTGTTAAAACTGATGGAACCCTTTGGGCTTGGGGATTTAATTCAAGTGGAGCACTTGGTGACGGTGGATTTACTGCTCGTTCAAGTCCAGTTCAAATTGGAACATTAACTAATTGGTCAAGTGTTGCAGCTGGATATGTTAGTAGCCATGCTATTAAAACTGACGGAACTCTTTGGGGTTGGGGATCGAATACAGATGGTATGTTGGGTAATAACCAAACAACAAATCTTTCGTCACCTGTTCAAATTGGAACGAGAACTTGGAGAAGTATTGCCGATAAAGGTGGTTTCCAACAAACACATAACATGGCTATTCGTTCCGATGGAACTCTATGGGCATGGGGTAACAATACAGATGGGCAATTAGGTTTCCTCTCAACCGCACCTCGTTCAAGTCCAGTTCAAGTTGGAACCAGAAATGATTGGGTATCTGCTGCTGTTGGTGATAATACTTCGATGGCTATTCGTTCCGATGGAACTCTATGGGCATGGGGATTAAATGCTTTTGCTGAACTTGGTTTGGGTGATAATATAAGTCGTTCAAGTCCAGTTCAAGTTGGTACTCTTTCAAGTTGGACATCTGCTAGTTTGGGTGATCAAAACTCTGTATTGTTATTAAGTAATGGATATGCTCTAACTACTGGATTATATGCATTAGGTTTTGACACAACTGCTGCTACTGTAAATCGTTCAAGTCCGGTTCAAATAGGAGCAGATACAGATTGGGTTAGTGTTAGAACTGGTCATTCACAAGATACAGTCTTCGCGCAGAAATCGAATGGTACGCTTTGGGGTTGGGGTTTTAATACTGCTGGTATTCTAGCAGATGGAACAATAATAAACAGATCATCACCTGTTCAAATCGGAAACGAAACAACATGGGTTGATTATGTTTTACAATCTCATTTTATTGGTACTAAACAATACTAATTAAAATAAAATTTGCTTATTATGTAAATTATTTGTATATTTGTTATATTTTTGAAAGAAATTAAAAGGTTATGTGTTATGGACATTAAAAAAATGCATCCGTTAGATGTGGCATTACAAAATGCCATCAATGGTAAGCCGGAAGTTAGTGAAGAAATTCTTCGTGGACAACCACAGAATGATTATCGTGTTCTTTTTAATTTGGGATGGCATGAAATGCGTCATGGAAACATGAAAAAGGCATTTGAACATTTCAATTATGGAAGATTTATTGATGTGTTTGGGCTTCCGGCACTACAAGGTCGTATTTGGAAAGATGAACCACTTGAAGGCAAAACACTTCTTTTCAGATGTGAGGGTGGTTATGGTGATCAAATACTTAACTTTCGTTTTGCTAAGAGATTTGAAGAAATGGGTGCAAGGGTTTTGGTATCATGTGCTCCTGAACTGAAAGAAATGTTCTCTCGTCATGGTTTTATTTGTGTTGATAATGAGATTGTAATGGGTGCACACTATGATTATTGGGTTCCTGCAATGTCTGCTCCATTCCTTTTGGATATGGAATATGAAGATTTGGATGGTTCACCATTCATTTTTCCAACAAACCCAAGAAGATTATTTTCAAAACCGGGATCATTCAAAGTTGGCATTCGTTGGAGTGGTTCACCAGACTTTGAAGACGAACAACACCGTAGATTTCCACCAGAATTGATGATTGGTTTATCTGATATTCCAAATACATCATTCTATTCACTTCAAAGAGACGAAAACTGTGTTGATGGTCTTCCATTTGGTGATATGCGTGAACAAATGAAGACTTGGGATGATACTGCAAACATTATTGCAGGTTGTGATTTGATTATTACATCATGTACATCAGTTGCTCACCTTGCAGGTGCTATGGGTGTACCAACATGGATAGCAACACCTATCATGCCATACTATACATGGGCTGTTCCTGGTGAAAAATCAAAATGGTACGATTCAGTTCGCCTATTCAGACAAACAAAGTATGGTGAGTGGGATGATACATTCCAAAATATCCGTGAAGAATTAACAAAACTCGTGGAAAACAATAATAAGGGATAATGTATATGGGTTATCTTAAAGAAGCATTCTATCCAAAAGATATTTCACATGCAAAAGACATTTGTTTGACACCAAACACTAATAATCCAAGAAAATATCAAAAAGAAACTGCAGCAACAATTCAAATTGCAGAAAATTCAGAAGTATGTTGGTATGATTGTGAAGTTGCTGACTTTGGATGTGGTGTTGGTAGAGTTAGTCATGCGCTAATAGAAAGATTTGGTTGTAAGATAACGGGATTTGATATTAGTGAACCGATGTTATCGTTTGCAACGGAATACGTTGATAGTAAGAAGTTTAATCCAACAGTTTACAATAAGAATTTGGAAAACAAACAAGATTATTACAATAAGTTTGACCTTGTTGTTTGTCTTTTTGTTCTACAACACAGTGAACACCCGATAGAAGATATAGATTTTATACATAACATTCTTAAACCAGACGGCAAACTTATGTTTATGAATGAACATGAGAGGTTTATACCGGTTGGTTTAGACCAAAAACAAATGGTTATATGGGATAATGATGGTATAAATGTTCACGATGAAATATCAAAGAAATTTTCTTTGGTATCTTCACACCAATACCCAAATAGATTTGATAATAAATTAACAATATGGCAAAAGAAAATATGATACCACATTATTACTATAACATTCATGGTTGGTTTGTTCAAGAAAAATTATTTACACAAATGGTTTTGTCTTGTAATGATACTGACGAATATCATTTTGTTGAAATCGGTAGTTGGAAAGGAAAGAGTTCGACTTATATGGGTGTAGAAATACTGAATAGCGGCAAAAAAATTCGTTTTGATTGTGTAGATACATGGGAGGGTTCCGAAGAACATCTTGATAAAGAAAACCCTTCATACGAACCGTTACTACAAATAAAAGACGGTCTTTACAATCAGTTTTTGTACAACATTGAACCCGTAAAGTCTGTAATAAATCCAATCAGACTGCCTTCCGTTGAAGCATCTAAATTATATGAAGATGAAAGTTTGGATTTTGTTTTCATAGATGGTGCTCATGATTACACAAATGTACGTGATGACATTAGACATTGGTTTCCGAAAGTTAAAAAAGGTGGGTACATATGTGGTGATGATTATGTATGGCCACCTATTAACATGGCAGTAAAAGAGTTTTTCAAAAAAGAAGATGAAATAATTTCAATTCGTGCTGAGGCATATCAAGGAGCAGAACAAACATGGTTGGTAAAGAAAAATTAAGTATAGATATAATTCTACGAACACATAGTTTGATAGACATTCATCCGAATCCAACTCCGAGATATTGTGGTGTTGATAAAATTACATTAGTGATTAAATGTGTAAAGTCATTAGTTCAATCGGCAGAACATTATGACGGTAAAATACATTTCGTTTGGTATGATGACCATTCTTCACAAAAGATGATAGATGCTTTACATGAAATTTTCAAAACATCTAAGCATACATACGAATTTAATGCACTTGAATTACGTGGTTGGAATGCATCAGGTCATGCACAGTTTAACAGAGGACGAGAATCTACTGCAGATTTAGTCTATTTCATAGAAGATGATTATTTGCATTATCCAACTGCAATAGTTGAAATGGTAGAGGCATATCAGACATTCAAAAAAAATCTTGGTACAGAAGTTGCAATTCATCCATACGATGATCCAGATAATTACTTACCACTTTTTATAGATGATACACGGATTGTATTAGGAATGAATCGTCATTGGAGAACTAATAAGTATTCTACTTTCAGTTTCATGTGTAATCCCGAAATTGTCCGTAAATTCTGGAGTAGATTCTATACGTGTGCAACAGAATACATGACTGAATGGGGTGAGGAAAATCAGATACAAGAAGGAACTACCATAAATCATATTTGGCGTTGGGAAGTAAAATTGTTTACACCGATACCATCACTCGCATTACATATGGGTTATGAAAGACAACTTGATCCATATATTGATTGGAAGAAATTATGGGATTCGGTTGGATAAACATATTTATTGGTATAGTATTTTAATTAACAACGGAATTTCTAATGAGATATGCTTATGTTGAAAATGGTGTGGTAATAGAAAGTAATAGACCATTACCTGTTTCTTGGGCGAATGTTTCAAACTTTAATTTATTCGATTCAGAAACATTAAAACAATACGGTTGGTTTCCATATCGATTTGTTGAAGCACAAAAAGATGTATATGATGTTATAGATGGTTCTTATTTTTCTATCGAAGAAAATGAAGTTGTTGAATATCAAACTATAAGAAAAAAATCAGAAGAAGAATGGAATGTTGAAATACTAAATGCTTGGGGTAATGTTCGCTCTCGTAGAAATATAGAATTGAGTGAAAGTGATTGGACACAAGTTCTTGATAGTCCTTTTACTCTAGAAGAAAGAGAAGAATGGCAATTATATCGTCAAGCGTTAAGAGATATAACATTACAATCAGATCCTTTCAACATAGTTTGGCCAGTTAAACCGGGAACCGTAAATGAATAATACAATTACAAAATTGATAAAAGAAATGAACCTTGCCATATTCAATGAAAATGAATTAGTGGACAAGGATATTCTTGTAATTTATCCTGGCAAATTTCAACCAATGGCAATATATCACCGAGAAGAATACGAAAGAATTTGCCGTAAGTTTGACAAAGATAGTGTTTATGTTGTGACTAATGATGTTACAGACCCAATAGAAAAACCATTAAATTATGATGAAAAGTTTGCAATCATGCGTCGTCATAATGTTAAACATATTATGAAATCAAACACACCATTTCATGCAACAGAAGTTCTTGAACAATTCGATGGTAGTTCTACTATTGTAATTTATGCTGTTGATAAAGATGATGTTTCTAAATTAAAAGATTACAAAAGATTGATGAAATGGAATGGTAGTAGCAAATTACCTTATGGTGATCTTCAAAATCCTTATGTGTATTACATGATAACAAATCATGTTCGATATGACATTCCTTCGTTTGGCGAAATGACATCAAAATCAATTCAAAAGGCATTGAGTGATAGAGAGGCAAAATTGTCTGAATTGAAATCTCGTTTCATTTCTATATTTGGTTGGTTTGATGCAGATATATTCAATGCAGTTATTGCTAAATTCAATAGTAAGCGTGGCAAATTAAAAGAAGCGGAAAAGAAAAAAGATGGTGAATTGAGACCACTTCACATGATAACAAGAAAATTTTGGAATAAAGTTTACAATGAAATAATAAAGTAAAAGGTTATGTTATGGACATTAAAATTGATAATATAGAAGATGTTAAAAAACTTCTTCACGGACAACATGATAGTCAAACCAAAGTTCAAGTTGGTTATACTGAAAATAAAAAAGAAGATAATCAGTCTCGTCAAATCGGAGACCGTTGGTTTGACGAAGATGGAAATGAATGGGAACAGAAAAACGGATATAAATTAAAACTTGGTAAAGAATGGCAACAAGAATTACATCAGTATCTTAAATCATTTCCAAACTGTCAGAAAGAAACATGCACTTGCACAATGCCAAAAAGATTAGATGAAAAAATGCGTCGTATTCATGGTATGTGTTTTGATTGTGTAATTGATATGGAACACAAAATTCGTCTTGAAGGAAAATGGGATGAATATGAAAAAACAAAAGTAAAAGAAAATGCATTGGCTTGGTTAAAAGAAGCAGAACGTGATAAGGACGCTATTGCAAGTGAATTATCAAGATTGGAATTTACAAATGATTTTGGTGATAATGAAAAATGGAAAACTCCATTGAATAAAGAAGAACTCTTGGAAAAGATAGAAAAAGAATTTGAAGAATTTAGAAACAATTTCATTAAAAAATTGGAAGACGATTTGGGAGAAAACGTTGAAACCACTTAATCCTGTTTCAGAAACTTTCAGTGGAATAAGCGGTAGGTTATCATCAAAAAGAATGATGATGTTCTTTTCTTTTCTTGTTATGATATTTATGGCAGTATTATCTACATTTTATGATAAGAAAATAGAACAATTTATATTTGATGGATTTCTCTATATCGTAGTTGGTAGTTTGTTTTCAGTAGCATCTGAACAGTTTGCTTCTAAATATAGAAAAATGGGTGAGACAGATTATTACGAACAATTAAATGATAATGATATAGTTGATGAACAACCGATAAGAAAACGGAGAAGAAGATGAAACAAGTGATTGTTGAGAGAGCAGTTCCTACAAATAAAAAACTTTATTCACAAATAAAGTCAAGAATAAAAAAGAAATACAAAGTGTGGCCAAGTGCTTATGCATCTGGTGCTCTTGTTAAGGCATATAAAAAAGCCGGTGGGGGATTTCGTAATGTTAAAGAGGTTATCTCAAATCCAACATATCAACTTGAAGGATATGCCACAAACCCTTGTGGTAAAATAACAGAACTACATTTTCGTTTACAAGAAAATGAACCCAATATGATGAATGAGGCAGAATATCGTGGTAGGAAAGTTTCTCTCGGTAAACCGTTCAGAACACCCGGTGGTCCAAAAAAGTTTTCCGTATATGTTAAAAAACCAAACGGAAACGTTGTTAAAGTAAACTTTGGTCACAAGGGTGAAGGTGGAAAGAAAACAATGAAAATAAAAAAGAGTAATGCTGCTCGTAGAAGATCATTCCGTGCTCGTCATAGATGTGATACACCTGGACCAAGACACAAGGCAAGATATTGGTCCTGCCGTTTTGGATGGCCTTCAAGTGGCAAAGGTGCAATAGATAAAACTTAAATTATGAATAAAGACATATTCAAGTCTATACTTAGACCGGCATTAGTTAGCAATACTACAAAAGACGGAGCACAATTTGCCGAGATAATGGCAACTGCATATATGTATGCAACCGTAGGATTCTGTAAAACTACATTTGGTGCAAGTCTTTTGAGTGGTGAAAAGGCATTTTTACAAAATTCACTAAAAAATGCTTTTGCTGCTAATTTTGCAGATACTACTGGAAAATCAAAACAAGCTGCTTACAAATTGATGTCTATTGGTTTTATTGGTTATTGGGCTGGTGCAAAGTTTGACCCAACACCAATGACCACAATCAGTATGACAGTAACAACTGGTGGAACAAAGGTTAGATTTCCTGGTTCTCCTGAACCACTTGGTACTAACATTTGGCTAGCATTTTCACAAGGTTATACTGATAGGTTTTTAGATGTTCTCTCGGCATCAATTATTACATTTCAAGCAACAATATCTGGTGATTGTACTGGAACAAACGTAAAAGGTGATCCACTAATTGGTCCTTGGTTTGGGGTATTTTAATTAGAGTTATATTTATTTGTATGAAAACTAATACAGAAAATATAATCAGAGAAATAATCAGAGAGTATATCCACTCTTATCTCATTGAAGGTAAAAAACCCAGTGGTGGTTTAACTCGTTGGTTCAAAGAAAGATGGGTTGATATTTCTCGTAAGAATAAAAGAGGTGGTCATCCTGCCTGTGGTGCTTCCGCTGGTAGTAAATCTCGTAAAGGTGGAAAGAGAGCATATCCAAAATGTGTCCCCGCATCAAAAGCCGCCTCAATGTCATCAAAACAAAAAAGAAGTGCCGTAACACGAAAGAGAAAAAAGGGTGCAACCGGTCGTGGTAAGGCAAAAATGGTTTCAACATACACAAAGGATTAAAGATGGAAGACGTTTTGGGAAAAAAGATTGGTGATTACATAAAAATGTTCGCCATAGGATTGTTTGCAATACTGTTTTTATACATTATGTATGACAATCACACATCAAAAGAACAGATAAAGTCTTCAACAAAGTCAAAGGATAGCTTAGAAGCGTTGATACAAAAGTATGAATTTGATTATGTTGAATTGAAGAAAAAAGCAGATGGATTGGATTCTCTTATCAAAGTTCGTAAAGATAGTGTTTTGATAATAAAAGAAAGATTTTATATCTATCGAAACAGAGAAATTAAAAATCCAGATGACGCCACTAAATATATTAAAAACTTTTTGAATGAGTAATTATGAAGTATGTTATTGCACTTTTGTTTTCAGTTTCAATTTGTTTTGCCTCTGAAAAGGATTCTGTTGTTTGTTTTACAAAACCAGAAATAATTAAACTCTCTAATAAAATTCAATTACTGCGCGATTCGGTTGAATATCTTACGGCAGTTGTTAATGCACAAGATACTGTAATAGATTTGTATGTTTCTAGATCAGATATGTTCATAAAACAATTACAAAATCGTGATGAAGCACTTGCTGCTTGTAAAAAGAGAAGTGTGGAATTAGAAAAAATAATTGAAGAACTACAACCACGTTGGTATGATAATAAATTTTTGTGGTTTCTGACTGGAGCTGCTTCTGTTGTTGGAATAGTTTTGGTAGTTCAATGAGTCAGATTTCTAAAAATCTAAAAGACATCATCAAAGAGGAATATGCAAAGTGTGCTTCTAATCCTGTATATTTTATGAAAAGATATGCAAAGATTCAACACCCAACTCGTGGCAAAATCCTTTTTGAATTATACCCATTTCAGGAAGATGTTCTCAAAGAATTTAATGCTAACCGATGGAACATTGTTCTGAAATCTCGTCAGTTAGGTATTTCCACTCTTATTGCAGGATATTCACTTTGGTTGATGTTGTTTAATCAAGATAAAAACATTCTTGTTATTGCAACTAAACAAGAGACTGCAAAGAACTTGGTTACAAAAGTTCGTGTTATGTATGATAATCTTCCGAGTTGGTTGAAGACCGGTGTTCAAGAAGATAATAAACTTTCACTCCGTTTTAAGAACGGTTCACAAATTAAAGCTGTTTCTGCTGCCGCTGACTCTGCTCGTTCTGAAGCACTTTCACTTCTGATTATAGATGAGGCCGCCTTTATTGATGACATTGATAAGATATGGGCATCTGCACAACAAACATTGGCAACTGGTGGTACGGCAATTATTAACTCTACCCCAAATGGTGTTGGTAACTTTTATCACAAACAATGGGTAAAGGCAAAACTAAAAGAGAGTGCATTTAATCCGATAGAATTATTATGGCAAGTTCACCCAGACCGTGACCAAAAATGGCGTGATGAACAGGATATTCTTCTTGGTCCAGATATGGCAAAACAAGAATGTGATGGAAACTTCCTTGCATCCGGTCGTTCTGTTATTGATGGTGAATTGGTTCAATGGTATAACGAAACTTATGTATGTGAACCAAAAGAAAAAAGAGGGGCAGAAGATGCTCATTGGATTTGGGAATATCCTGATTCTTCAAAAACTTATATTGTTGTAGCCGATGTTGCTCGTGGTGATGGAAACGATAATTCAGCATTCCATGTTATTGATATTGATAATTTAGAACAAGTTGCAGAATATCGTGGAAAACTTGATACAAAGTCTTACGGTAATATGTTAGTATCAGTTGCAACAGAATATAACGATGCGATGTTAGTTATTGAAAATGCTAATGTTGGTTGGGCAGTTATTCAACAAGTAATAGATAGAGGTTATCCGAATCTCTATTATACCTACAAAGAAGATGGTTATGTTGATCCATCCGTTCAAATTCCGAAGGGATATGACTTAAAAGATAAATCACAAATGGTTCCTGGTTTTACTACCAGTTCAAAAACAAGACCACTTCTTATCTCTAAATTAGAAACCTATTTTCGTGAAAGAACACCAATAGTAAAATCTGCAAGATTAACCGAAGAACTACTTGTATTCGTTTGGAATGGTTCAAAGGCAGAAGCACAAACAGGATACAACGATGACTTGGTTATGTCATTTGCAATAGGACTTTGGGTTAGAGATACCGCAATAAAACTTCGTCAAGAAGGTCTGATGAAAACAAGAATGAGTTTAGATTATATGGGTAAGGCATCCATTCCACATAAAACATCATACGGTTTTGGTGATGATACAGGATGGAATATGAAAATAAATGGACAAGACGAAGATTTAACTTGGTTAATAAAATAAGTTTTCTTATTTTTACTACATATTTATATTAAGTTTATATTATAGAAAACAGGTGACAAATGGCTCAAAGAAAATCATTATTTGACAGACTTAAAACACTTTTTTCAACAAATGTTGTGGTTCGCAATGTTGGTGGAAAAACGTTGAAGGTTGTTGATACTGCTCGTTATCAGGCAGACGGAAACCCACATACATCAAAAGTCATTGACAGATATGGTAGATTACACGGAACAAGAGGAACCCCAATCTCTGTTTACAATCAATACAATTCTTTCTCTGCTACAAAAATAGACCTTTATACTGATTATGAGGCAATGGACACCGATGCAATTATTTCATCGGCTCTTGACATTTATGCAGATGAAAGTACATTGAAAAATGATACAGGTGATGTTTTAACAATCAAAACTGATAATGATAACATCCGTAAGATATTGAAAAATTTATTTTATGATGTTCTGAATATAGAATACAATCTTTGGCCATGGATTCGTAATCTTTGTAAGTATGGAGACTTTTATCTCTATCTTGATGTGAAAGATGAATTGGGTGTAACGAATGTTGTTCCATTTTCACCATACGAAATGCAAAGAGACGAGGGAACTGATCCGGAACATATCTATATGACAAAGTTTGTTTACGAAGGACCTCTCGGTAAAGGTGAATTTCAGAATTATGAAATTGCTCACTTCCGTCTTCTTGGTGATA
>JACCDW011547961.1_pt1 | contig 17258 bp, 11 predicted proteins | sample 7449781 | NCBI WGS metagenome assembly JACCDW01 (sample SAMN15323449, study PRJNA562643) | freshwater metagenome | isolation source: river surface water | place: USA:Blue River Watershed | collected 2017-08-18
CGCCAGGAAAAGATTGAACAGGCCAATAAATATGCCAAGGAAATCGTTGATGAGGCTGTACAGACCCAGAAAACTCTGCAGAAAGAGATAGACGGTCTCTCCGGCTTTCTGCACGCTGAAAAGGAAAAATTTCACCGAGCCCTCGACGCTGAGCGCCAAAATGCTTTGAAGGAACTGAACCACGATCGGCAGAAGTTCACCGAACGTGTACGCGACGAGGAAAAGCGCCTGGAATCACTACGTCAGCAGTTGGTCAATGACTTCACTCGTGAAAAAACTCAGCTCTACCAGGATCTGGAGAAAGAAAAGGCAGAAGCTGCTGAAAAGGCCCAGGCCCTTATGCGCAATGCTGACGAGCAGCGCAATAATCTGGAAGCCACACTGAATGAAAGGCGCTTGCAATTCGAAAGAGAACTCCTGGCAAAGAAGGATCAGCACGAGAAGGATCTCCAGGACCGTGCTCAGAAACTCAGTGAGGAATGGAACAAAAAAGGCGAAAAGATCGCAAAGTCCTTGGAACAAAAGGCCCAGGAGCTTGCTGATCAAAACCAGGCCATGAAACTGAAAGCCGAAGAGGAAATCAAAGCCCTCAGGGCCAATACTGAAAGGGAGCTGGTCCAACAACGGATGCAGCAGGAAACCGCTCTACAGAATTGGATCAAGGCGCAGCAGGAAAACTTCCAAACAGTCCAGACCCGGCACCGCGCTCAAATCCTGGACACGATCACCGCTCTCGTCCAGGGTGCCGTTCGCCCTCATGTGCCAGGTCTTGATCCGCAGAAGATTGCGCAGCTTTCAGTGACCATTCGCAAAGCCGCAGATGAAGCCTTTCTGGAAGCGGAAAAACAGACCCAGGCGGCTTCAATTCACAGCAATCAGATCCCAGGCGCGCGCGGTACTCCTTTCAAGGACCTCCGCTACTGGCGGCAGCTTCTGCTCCATTCCAGCATGAAATGGGGTGCCCTGGCTGTGGTTTTGGCTCTGGGCGTCTTCATCTGGAACCTGAATTCCGACAACACCAGCATGTCAGCGCAGAACAGCTATGTAGCCGACGAGATCAAAAAGCGCAAGAAACAGCCTTATGCTCCCGAGCTGAGCCACAGCTTCAAGAGCACCTACACGGATAACGTGCTTTATACGACGGATTATCTGGACTACGAACGCCACAAGGACATTCGCAATCGTTGGATCGTGGCCTTGAATCGCTATGGTCTCGACAAGCTTGATATCAATAACGAAGCCATTGTGAAACTCCTGGCCAAGGAAGCCACCATGCTCAAGCAGCTGGAGCGCATTCGCGGCGAAATCGATGGCAAGGACCCTGGTCCCGAAATCGAACGGATGCGCGAGGTGGAAGATAAATACCGTCAGCAACTTATCAATATCGTCGGCTCTGACGACAAATTCAAGGCTTTCTTCCATTTCAAATCGAACTACTTTGAAAAAGCCATGCAACAGCCCCTTCATTGATCAAAAGTCGATGAACCCCTGAGCCTCGTCGTGCAAGGGAAACGCTTCAACGCCCAAAAGATCATTCAGGATGCAGGCGGAACGCCAGGCCATCAAACTCGTCTGCGGTTCAGCGATCCCATGGCCATGACGACTGAAATTCACAGCATAGAGTCTGTGGGTTGACGGCCCGTCCCAATCCATCTGAAAATTCTCCCCGACTCTGGGACGCCCCTCGTCATCTATTCTGAGAGTTGGCAGAAGGGGTTCCATGAAAGCGGGCAAGCGACTGCGAAAACCTGTACAGAGAATGACCGTATCAGCGCTTGTGGTTTCCCTTTGCCCATTCCATTGATGCTGAAAGTCAGCTTCAAAGACTCCTCCGTGAGGCCGCAGTCCCACCATTTCGCGCTGGGTTTGGATTTGGATCTCAGGCCCGCTCCTCTCCACATAGCGATGCTGATAAAGCTCACGCTGCAATTCAAGAAGATAGGAAGGGGTGATGCCATCACTGCTGAGTTTTTGTGCTGCCACCACCCGGCTTTTCTGTTCCGAAGGCCAGCGATAGAAATTCTTCACGTAGTGTGGTGTGAAGTATTCGTTGGTAAAGGCGGACTCGTCCAAAGGCTCCAGGTTGGGACGCCGGGATATCCAGGTGATGCGCGCCGGTCTTTGCCAGCGTCCTCGCAACATATTGAGAACGATCTCGGCACCTGTCTGACCACCTCCAACAATAAGAACGCGTTGACCTTCGACATTCAAGTCCTTCAAATGCCCTGATTTCGGATGAAAGCATCGAACTCCAAGGCAGGGCTCCGCAAATTTAGGCACATGAGCTTGCAGCCCAGTCCCAAGGCACATATTTTGAGCCGTCACGGTTCGATCATCCAGTCGAATCTGAAAATTTCTGTCCTGAAAGCTGACTTCCCGAATGGGATGATTGAAATGGAGCGTGGAAATTCCCCGGCTCACCCAGCGGCAATAGTCCTCGAACTCCTGACGACGGATGACACTGCGGCTGGTGTTGAGAAAGGCGTAAAATTTTTTGGTTTGGACGAGGTAATTCAGAAAGCTAAAGGGGCTTGTGGGGGCCACGGCGCTCACAAGGTCCTTGACCCAGGTGGTCTGCATGATGGCATCTGGAAGCATCAGCTCAGGATGCCATTGAAAAACGGGCTTGGCGTCGAAGAAAGCAGTCTTCACTTGACCCAGACCATGAGAAAGGGCTGCGAGACTTAAGTTGAAAGGCCCAATACCTAGGCCCACAAGATTATAATGCTGGGCTAACATGAAATTCTCCAGCGTCTTTCGGATATAAAGGGTTGATGAGGTCAGTCCCGAGCGTCGGTCGTGGACGTTCGGCGTGATCCGCGTAACCAATTTGAAAGCGCACTTTATTGATGAGCACACGCGGCATACGGGCTTCCAGAAGCGAACGGCTCTGAAAACGAACCTGCAGATCCCGATGTTCTGCCTGATAAACTTGCAGCGTCTGAGCGATAATTTGATAAAATGCCTCTTCAGAAAAGCCTGTTGCTTCCTGCAGAGTCGCCGACATGAAACGCAGGACGGTAATCAAATGCCCTGTCTGCAGATCATGAATCAGGTAATGCGGCGGAAGACGCGTCAGGCGTTCCTTGACCCTATCGGGCAGAGTCTCTAATTCAGGCAGATCCTCATCGACAAGGCGAAGATCCCCTTGCAGGTCCTTGAGATATATACCAACGGGTCGTCCTCGCTGGAGCCGCAGAACGATGTTCTGACCGTGGGCCACCACGCCGATTCCATATTTGCATTGCAAATGATAGAGCGGCACGATTACCGCTTCACAGTAGGCCTGGAGCCAGTCTTCAATGGTAAGGCCACTCTCCTTTATCCAGTGTGGCAGTAAAGCTTCGCCCCAAGCATCCTTTTGGAAAAGAGCCGCCGTGAGCACCGCCTGCTCATCCTTCCGAAGATGGGCCAACGGGTTTTCGCGCCATACAACTCCAAGATATTCATGATAGCGATACGGGGCCTCTTTCACCTGAGCAAAGCTTCGCTCCTGCCCATGCAGACTCGCAACATCCTGCAGGACCCGCGTGCCTGATCGCTGCAGGAGTTTATCGCCTGCACAGATCCCGGCCAGCCACTGGGCCAGTTCAGGTGCAATAGCCACATAACGCCCCGGTAATCCCCGTACCGAAGAGGTATTCAGGATCGAAAGCGCGAGTTTTATTTGAAGCCGCTCAGGTCGATCCACATTGCTCATCGTTCGAAGGGAAGTCTGGGGCCGATAGCGATCCCCGAAGAATCCGAGGGGGATCAGCATCTGGGTCGCGATATCAGCGGCAAATTGCTGTTCAATGACATGCTCCCACTGCCAGGGATGCAGCGGTATAAAATGGTAATCGTCCCGAGCCAAACCCAGACGTGCCCAGCTTTGCTGGAGACGCAGTATTTCCTGTGCTTGCAAACTCTCTGCGATCAGTGCTGTGGAATTCCACAAGGGGTGCTCGGCATACTCCACCAAAGTTTTATGCACGGCCACCCAGTGCAACTGAAAGGCCGGCAGTGATTCCGGTGCATAATGCTTGACATCAAAACTCCCCCAGCCGATCCGTCCCTTGTTAAGAAGTGCTTTGGGATGGCCGTCCAGGAGACCCTGGAGCCTGTCCCCATCCATGGCAATCATGTCTGCGGCGCTATATTGTCTTTGCACCTGCAGAAGCTTGAGATCTGCAAAGAGAGTTCGATGCATCTCCTCCAAAAAGTTCCCCAGCACAATATCATCCATGCCGGTTTCCCTTTGCGTATCCAGGAAGAACTGTCCCGCTGAATCAACAGCATGCCAGGGATCAGCAGCGGACACGCGTCTTTCCAGCGATTCCGGTTGAATGCGAGGATAGTTCCAGATGGTGATCCAGGCCGAAAAACGATACTGAACACCACTCTTCAAAGCAAGACCGTAACCTTGAGGATTGGCTGCCAGGTTTACGATCTCTTCAAAATTGAGTTCGGCGATGGCCTTGGCCACCATCCGACGGTTGATAAGGTGCCAATCATGAGCCGAAGAAGCAGGCATTAAAGGCTTCCTCCGGCAAAAAAATCTTCCCTTCGTATCTGGAGCAGCGCGGCTCTTTTATGGGGAAAGTCGAATTCCTTGATTTTGACCCAACCGGGTATGGTCTGCAGATAACGCAGGAGTTTTATGTTGTCATGCCGAGGTTCGCCCATGATGCGCCGGGTCCTGGGATCATCCAGAAAGATGAAGTGAACCATGGACTGAATGATTTCGGGTGTTCCCTTGCGCCCCAGTGCTCCCACATCACCGATCAGGAAATGAAAGCCTCGATCGAATGGATCATATTCATAATAGGGTCCGAGCCTATCCTCGGGGGTCCAGTAAACTTCGAAATAACCTATGGGCAGATCATCGAGCAAAGCTATGATGGGCCTTTGGTGGGGATCCTTTTCCATGATCCCTATATACTCGTCCAGTTTTTCCCTGGAGTGGGCCATCTCCCAAAACTGTGCCACTCGTGGCTGATTGTGCCACTCATGGAAAGCATCCAGATGTTTCGCACGATCAAACAGTTCAAAACTCAGCGTCCGCCGAATGCTTGGAAGATAGCGCCGGTAAAGGAGACCCGGCTTAATAAAGGAACGCTGAGGATGCAGTCGTCCCTGGGTGCTGATCCATCGTTCTGGTTCCACGAACCCAGTTTCCTGCCGCCGATGCCATAGCGGTGGATACTGAAAGAAAGCACGACGATCCACAATCAAACGCTCTTCGCGCTTCTGCAAAAAGTATTGGTTCAAGGCGTCGTGCCAAGGGGCCTGGAGTTCCGTGCCATCCAATTCTCTGAGGTCAGGATTATGCCCAAAAACAAATTCAATAACCCGCAGATGGATCCGTTCCCGCTCCGGCCCCAGATGATCCTGGACCAGGCTAAGGCGACCATCATCATAGGTGAATTGCATCAAGGTTTGATCGCCACGCCTTGCAAAAATGGATTTATCCTGGGCGCAGATCACGACGGCAAATGACGAGCCAGGGGCCTGATAAACAATGGGAACGGGATCCTGATACATGTCGCGGTCCTTTAGTGCAGAGAGTGTGTGAAGAGGGTTGCGAATGGGCCTATAAATACTCAAGGGATTGGTACTGGTGTTTTCATTGATGCTTCGCACAGAGCATTGAAAGTTGCCTTTATAAAGCAGGGTATCCTTCTCCAAAAGGTCCTGCAAAAGTTGCGAATCACGGGGGCGACGATCGATCAGCTCTTCCACGAGCTGCCGGAGTTCCATCAGGAGTTCATTTTCATCAATCGCCTCGGAGTCGGCGATGGCAGCGATGACATTGAAGCTGGTGTTGATCACAAGGTAATAGGTAAACAGCGCAGCTTCCATTTCGTGTAGCAAAATATTGCCGTTGTCCCGTTCCAACGGCACCTGCTCGCGAAGTTTTTCATAGGCCCATTCTGCATAACCGGTCCCCTGGCAATCCCGGAAATAGACCTGCTCAGGAAAATGATCCTTGAGGCTGATCAGCATATTCTGTTGATGAGCCCCCAGAAGAATACCGAAGTCCGCTTGGGCCACCATAAAGGGTTCGAGCGCGACGCGACAGAACTGGCGAAACCACAGACGCGCAGCCACATGCAGGGGGGCTTTTTCTTGAACGGTCCAGGCCTTGATGTGCTGGACAATAAGATTGTCCCGTCCCAAAGGGTCTTCCTGGGTTAATGTTGCCAGCACGAGTGGCTGCGGGTCATCCGCATGTCGGATTGGATTCTCACGACAGACCACGATGGATTCGTGCAAAAGCTCGCCTTCATCGCCCACGAGCATCGCATAGGCAGGCTCCCTGATAATGTGCAAGGTCTGTCGGCGCAAGAACTCCTGACCGTGTTCATTTTCCAACACATCATAAACCTGAAGTCCGCGTTCGACTTCATGCACTAAAAGATGTCGAATGGAATTGGTCAATTTCAAACTGAGCGAAAACTTCAGCATATAAGGAGCGGCGGCTCGATACAGTGACCGCAAAGAAGACGTTGGATGCCACACGCTTCCCGGGGCTGAAAGAAAGCGAATGGCTCCGGATCGCAAGGCTTTCTGCAGAGAAGGATGCTTTTTCAACTTCTCAGCTTGCCAGGGATGCATGGGCAGGACTCGCATTCCCGCGGGCACATGCAAAGCAAGCTTGGGATCGCTCGCGATCAGGTCTTGCAACCAATCGGCCTTAAAATGGGTGGATCGACGTTCCCTTACGTAGCGCGGATGAGCAATGACCCACGCCAAGGGAAAACTTCCTCCCATCTCTGGCGAATAGATCGCGCGATCAACGGCTGTGAATTCGTCACGACTTTTGGGTGTCGGATGAAACGAATGCCCCGCGATCAAAAGCTGCTCGGCTTCGAAAAAACTCAGTTTGCGGCCATAGGATGCGTCGATATCCGCGCGTCTCGCCACCAGAGCTTCCTCGATCATGACGCGGCTTTCCCGGAGACGCTGCAAGAAAATATCGTGCCGCTCCTTGTCCACGACGCCAACCATGGATGGTTCATGAAGAAGAATGTCCGCAAGCTCTACGAGATTCACAGCTTCAATAAGTCCTCGACGATCCACACAGAAGAGCGGCAGAGCATATCGATGCCGTCCGACTGTCGAATGGCGCCGCAGGGGAATCCAAAGAGCGGCATAATCAGGATGCTCCTGCAACGGCAGGCAGAAGCCTCGATTCACTCCCGATCTTTCCTGCAGAATCTTCGGCAGTTCATGCACCGTTCTTTCCGGCTGCTCACGCAGAAACGAATTCAAAAAACAGCTGGTCGAAAGCAAGTCCGCTGCCTGTGGGATTGTCCTCATGGTTGGTCTCGCGTCAGGGTTTTAAGATTATGTTCCGATCTGTCTTTCGCTGTGATGACAAGCAAAAGCAGTCCGATAGAAATAGAAAGGGCTACGACCAAAGGCTTAATCCCGGCCGATAGCAGTGCGGCTGTCAGCATTCCACCTGCAGCATAACCAAGGGTGTGCGTGGCACCCAAAAGACCAGCCACGCTCCCTTGCTGCGAACAATCCTCGCGTAAACTCAGGGCTGCCGTATAACTGGGTGTCAGCAGCGCCACGCCGGCTGCAAAAAGTGGGAGAGCCCACCAGAGTTCTGCTTCGCGTTGAAATTCAACCAAAAGGAAAACGCTGATTGCGAGACAAAGCGCGCCCAAAGGCAAGGTTCCTTGCCATGGATTCTTTATTCGGCCTTGCATGAGCAGCTGGATCACGACTGTGACCAGACTTGAAGCCAGAAGAAACTGCAAACTGATCTGTGCTGATCTTTGACTATCCAGATGCAGCACGTTCTGCAGATGCTGCGTTAAACTCGATTGGAGGATACCCACAAGGACGGTCAACACGAAGGCCATGAGAATAAGCAATCGGCTCGCTTTTGAGTTTGGCCAAAGAAAATTCGATGAAATGCCGGAAGAAACTTTCGGAACTTGGGGATTCGATTCACGACCCAGGAACAAAGAAAGGATCATAAGGAGGCCGAGGCAGATCCAAAGCGGGGTGGTTGGGCTCACGAAAAGCCCTAGCCAGACCACAAGGGGTCCCATAACTCGTCCCAGATGAAGGGACATGTTATGCCTCACCATGGCCTGCATTCGCTCTGCCGGACCGCTACTGGCAGCCATGATCGTTTGCGAAACAGGGACTATGGCCGAGGCCGTCAGACCATAAAGAATGCGACTGCCGACCAGTAAAGTTGCGGCCAGGATAAGGGGAATCTGTCCAGCGCCAAGCAGAAGGAAGAGCAATACGATCTGTGATCCTAAAAGCCCCAGGATCCCACGGCCGAGGGCCCAGCGGCTTCCCTTCTGCTCGATTTGGCGAACCCAAAAAGGGCTGCCCCATAGGAAGAGAAAGGAACCAACTGAAAAACTGCCCACAATGAAAGTGAGGCTCAAACCCGTGGCCTCGGAAAAATATGGATAGAGGACAAAAGCCATCATCTGGCAGGCGCTGAACACAGCGGTGGCTGCCAGGGCCAGCTTGCGCAGACCTTTGGGCTTTTGAAGAGTCATGCTTGCTTCCCTTTTTTGTCAGTCGGACGAGACCGCACGATTGTTTTTGACCAGAAACCAAAGCGAAAGTAGGACAGCTGCTGCTAGAGAGGACGTGGCCCAAAGATCACCGTTCCCATCCACGACCAAAGCCAGGATCAATCCGACCCAGCTCAGAACCATCATGATAAAGGGCAGCCTGTATGGGCGTTGGACCTTCACCTCGGAACGCCTCCGGGAGATGATGAGCGCCTTCTTCTCGGATGCAATTTTCTTCTGGGTCTGCACAAACATCCTCAAACCGGAGAGCGGCAGGGTCAAAGAAAACAGCCCGAAGATCACCCAGAGTATTTTCATGGGCAGACCCGCATAATCTCCAAAGTGCAGGGGTTCTGCCAGAAGCAGGAGCTGCAGATACCAGGGAAGGATCAGGACGCGATCCACATTGCCGCTGTAGGCATTCACCACAACAAGATCACTGAGTTTCTCGGTGAGTGCCGTCGTACCTTCCAAGACAAATATATAATGATGAGCGGTTGAAAATTCGCTCCCAGGAAATGAGACGAAGGAAAAGCGGCCCTCTGGTTTAACAGCAGCTGCAGCTTCAAGAGCGGCATCCACCGCAACCAGGGGCCTTTCTTCTCCTGGACCGGAGAAATCCTTGTGAAGACCCTGAAGAGCGGAAGCCTGATAAAACTTGATCATGGGGCCGCCCCAACCAAGCAGGAAACCGCTGAGTCCAATCACCAGCGACCAGCCGAAAGTCAAGGCCCCGAGGTATTTGTGAAGGTCGGACCACCAGAGTCTGGGATTCAGATGTCGACGCAATTGGCCAAAATCCATGCGTTTCATAAGAGGGCCATAGATGAACATCCCTGATATCAAGAGGACAGCATAAAGAAGCCCCAGTACCCCCACATAAAGCTTGCCATAGGTTCCCAAAAAAAATTCCCGGTGCAGAACCAGCATCGTTTGCAGAAAACCACTCTCATTCCCAGTAACAGTCGGCATGGAACCATCGCGTCGATCGTAAGTCAGACGTCGGGCTCCGCGAAGTTTTGAACTCCCCTCTTGGCCCAGACGCAAAGTCACGTGTTGCGGATCATCATGATCCACTCCAATGGCCAGTATCCGATCCTGGGGATGTGCTTTGAGACTTTTTTCAACCAGCGTCTGCAGAGCCAGCACTTGGGACGTAGCTGGTGGTGCAAGCACATCGTGGTCCTGAAGCTCATGGCGGAACACCAGAATCACACCGCTAACAGCCAGGATCACAATATGCAAACTAAGGAATATCCCCAGCCAACGGTGGAGCCTCTGCACTCTTTGAAAATTTTGACTTTTAAGTACCATGATCTGACTTTCGAGGGGATGCGTAACCGCATCCCCCTTGGTTCAAGCGACGATTAGAGTTTGCCTGCGAGCACAAAATCTATTCCAAAGCTTGCCGCACCTTCACCACACACGGCGGCTGCGCTGGAATCTTCCACAAGAATCGTCAGGTGATGCGGACGGCCCCAATAAAGGTAGCTGTTGGAGGCAAGATAACCATCCAGCATAGCCTTACCATTTTCACAGGACGATCCTGCATCGGGCGCATAGGCCACAGAATCAACCAGCTTCAAGGTTTTAGCTGCATTGTTAGCCAGGATCAGAGCCGAGTAACGGCAATTCACGGCGTCTTCCACGAAGACTGCTTTCAAAAGACCGTTATCGAGCGAGTAATCTGTCGTCACGGTTTCAAAGTTGACCGCGAAATTTTCGAGACCTTCGGGTCTTTGAACCTGCTTCGTCGTCGCATCAGCACAGACAAAACCATTGGCTTTGCCAAGCCAACGGGCACCCGGTAGACTCAGATCTTCAACAGCAAGAGCGTGGAGCGGGGTCAGGGCCAAGAGGGCGAATAGAACTTTCATTGTCATTCTCCTGTATTAAAGTAACCTTCAATGTTGATAATGATAATCATAATTATTTTTATTTCAAGCTTTGTCTTGGAGCCGTTCAAAAAAGAGTTTCGAAGCCAGCACTGAAACGTCGTCCGCTCGCTGGCGTCGCCGAGCTCGCGCCATAGGTGGCCTCAGCCCATTGATGAAAGACGGACTTGTAATCATGATTAAAGACGTTGCTGACTCCGAAGCTCAGCGTGCTGCCCACGGTCAGGCGATGGAGCCAGTGGACGTCTTCCATGGAATAGCCGCGGAAGCGATGCACATCGGCTGTCTCTGATCCTTTTTGAGAAAACATCCGGGTACTTTGAAATCGCCAGAGACTCTGGTCTGATAGGGCCTTGCTTGCATGAAGTGTGAGTTTGGGAGGATTGACTTCGACGGTGGAGAGCCTGAGCCAGGAATGATCCGACCGCACCCTCCACGCCATCACATAGCTGCCACCCACAGTCCATCCTGGCCAGCGCTGCTCGGCTGCCGTTTCAAATCCGTACACCTGTTGAATGCGAGTCAGAAGATCGACGGAAAAATCCCGGTTGAAGCGGTAGAATTTATCGGACTGATTGACGAAGACATTGAAGTTCTGCTGCCCGCTACTGGTCTGACGCTTGTAACCTGCATTAACAGATTGCGTCGCGATAGTCGCAACATCCAGGTCATCGACGGTGCTGGTTTTCACATTGAGCTGGAGCGCGGCTGCCACCAAAGGCAGGATACTCGATTCTGCAACGGCATCGCGCATGAGGCGCGCAGTATCAGCAAGCTCATAACCTTGAGCGTAATTGAGGTAAAGCTGCTGTTGCGAACTGGGATGAAAGACATAGCCAAGATTCAAGGCCGTGGTGCCGAACGATTTTTCCCCGCCTTTAAAAAGCGCCTTTTGATAAACAGCGGGTAGACTCGCAACGGTCCCTGCGGGCAGGCGACCGCTCTGTTCCAGCTGGCTGACACCCAAACGAATGAGATTGTAGTTCATCTCAATGGCGGTTTCCAGAGGTGGACTGAAATCCGCTATCTGCTGGCGCACCCATTCATGTCGAATGCCGGCATGCAGCTGGGAATCCTCTCGAAATGCCCAACTGGCTTGCAGAAAGGGCGCAAGTTTCTCGGTTTGAACATCCGGCCCGTAATCATAGAACCCGTTTTCAGCCTGATAAACGAGCCCTTCGCTCAAATAATATTCCGTGTAGTCATAAGCTCGGGCCTTCTGCTGACCCTTTTCGTTTTCATAGTCCAGGCCATAAATCAAACGCCAGCTTTCCAATGGTGCGCGGTTCCACTGCAACCTTGCACCGACAACTTGCGATTCAGATGTGGACTGATTGATCAAAGTGAAGGGACTGGTCAGCACGAAGGGAAAAAAGCGATAGCGCCGGGATCTTTGGTAGAGATTGCCCGAAAAGCCATCTTGCTCATAACGCAAGGAAAACTGCTGCCGCTCACTGAAAGGCTGTTCTTCGAGTTTCAAACCATGAACGGCGCGATAAGGATTGACCCCGACCGTATAATCAAGATCCTGTTTATCCTGATAGGCACTGATGGCAAGTTCCAACTTCTTATCGTCGGTAAACTGATAGGCGTATTTGAAGAGTCCATCCAGTGCCTGAACCTGATCCCGACTCGTCTGGGCAGGTTCGGGTGGAATCAGATCACCTTGAGCATCATAGGATGAATAACGCTTTTCAAAGGCGCCCGTGAGCAGATACTGCGAGGCCCCGACCGTGCCTGATGCGGTATGCTCCAGCTGAAAAGCTCCGCCCTCTTTCAGGGAGGCTTTTTCGGAGGCGCTCACTTGCACACGCGACTTCTGCTGGAGCGAATCCTCGGCATAACGTCTTGTGATGATGTTGATCACGCCACCGATGGCATCGGCTCCATACAGCGCTGTGGCGCCGGAAATGATTTCGATTCTTTCTATACTGGACGCTTGAATGGTGTTGATCTGTCGCGAAATCTGTCGATTCTCAGTCTGAGGAATACCATCAATCAGAAGCAGGACCTTGCGACCCTGCAACTGCTGACCGAAGTTTGAAACGCTATTGGTTTCCGGCCCCATGCCTGGAGCCAGCCGGGCCAGAACATAGCCAAGACCTTGCCCGGCTCCAGAGATTTGCTCCACGTCCTGCCTTGTGATGACAGTAATGGATGCGGGAAGTGTCCGCACATCCTCGGGGGCTCTTGTTGCGGTGACGACCACCGTTTCCGAAGCAAAAACAGAACACGAAAAACCAGCGAGGCAGCTGACGAGCCCTCGGGATGAGCAGGACATAGTGTTAACCTATCGTTAAGGGAGGCGTTGGTATTTCAAAGTGTAAAGACCTTTTTCATAGGTCAGGAGTTTGAGCTTGATGCATTCCTTATCGCGTCCAACCACGAATTGCGTATCAAGAGGGACGGGAAGCGGATCTGCAATATTCCACCAGCTTGATGTGATGCCTTCATGCACGGAGCCTAGCGGTGGCACCATAATGTCTTTGACAAATCGGCTGCTATCGCAGGCATCAATGGCATCAAAACTTTGATCTTTCACTTCATAAGCGCCACCCGCGAAAGGTCCGCTGCTCCCGGTGTTGGTTTGCCACATATAACGACTGACGCCGATGATCCAGGGTTCCTCGGCTGTCATCGGAATCAACTCGCCATCGCGAAGTCCGTAGCGAACCCAGACCGCTTTCTGGGTGGCATCGAGGGTCAAATCCTGGGTTGGGAATGAGCCGGGAGGGGCGACAGGGGTCAAAGGGGTACTATTAGCCGCCACTGGGGCGTTGTCGTCTTTTTGGCCTTCCGAACAGGCGGCCAGGACAATCAGACTGATGGTTAAAAAGTGGGGTCGCACGTTATACTCCTTGTCATGAAGAGGGCTTATCCCTAAGAGCCCGCAGAATTTCATAAATGAAACTCATTATCAATATCATTATTATTCACCTCAAGTTTTGACAAGTCCATCCGATAAATGATAATGAATGTCGTTATCATATTTATCTGGGGACTCTATGAAAGCCTTATTGCCATTTTTACTCGTATTATCAGTTGCTTGTGAAAAATCAACCCACGATGACGTCGATTCAACGCCTGAGGAGCTCGTTCAGGCGGATAGCGCCATCGTGACCGAAACGCCCGCAGGAAGCCTGCCGGTCGAGGGCGCGCCGCCCGAGAAGGAACCGGCTCCAGAGGCCGAGGTCCCAGCGCCCCTCGAGATACCGCCCAATCAATTTGAATTGGATGCACGTTCCAGCACTGAATCGATCTTCTTCAAATTAGAGAATGGGAAACTTGCCAAGGTGAATGCGGATCAGGAGTGGGCCTTTGCAGTGAAGCGCACTCAGTTCCAAACCAATTCTGGAACCAGCGGTACATTGAATGTTGGTGTTCTGAGCAGTGAGACCACTGACTATGAAAGCATCACTGAATGCAGGACCGGAACTTTTGTTTATGATGCGATGTTGCCGGCATCGGGAGCCCCAGGATCCCAGCCCTATTCCGGAAATGCTCTCCTGAATGCCTGGTACAACTACGATGCGGTCACCCACGCGGTGACGTCTAAAAAGCTCGTGTACCTCATGAGCGACGGTAAACAGTGTTTCAAATTGCAAATCCAGAGTTATAGCTCCGGGCTTTATACCGTGCTCGCGGATGCTTTGGAAATACCTGCACCAGTTCCTGCACCAACACCTATGGTTTATGAACAAAGCATCGATGCTTCATCCACTACAGCAACCCTTTATTTGAAACTGGAAGATGGTCAGCTCGTCAGCAGTAGCAGCGATCAAGCCTGGCTCTTCGCCGTGAAGCGCACCCAATTTCAAACCAACTCGGGTACGAGTGGAACCCGAGGCGTAGGCGTCCATAATACCGGCAGTACGGATTTTGCTTCGGGAAGCAGTTGCAACGATCTTACCTATACATACGATGAGCTGCTGCCGGCTTCGGGTGCTCCAGGTTCTGAACCTTACTCCGGCAATGCTATCTTGAATGCTTGGTATAATTACGACTTCGCGACCCATACCGTTCAATCCAAGCAACTCGTCTACTTCATTTCCGATGGAACCGAGTGTCTGAAGCTACAGATTCTCGCCTATGCCAGCGGCATCTACACCATGAAAGTCACTCAGCTCTAATGTTCAACTGAATCGTCTCAAGTTCCCTCAACCCCTTTCAAGGAGCGTTCCGTCAGGAACGCTCTTGGTCTTTCCACGAGCAAGGTCTCACGCAGTTGCGTCCTCACTTCACTTGGGATATATTCCCGAACTCAGTCGCTTTTATCGGATTCCCAATTTTGTTAGCAAGCCATGGAAGAGGCTGAAGCATTAAGCCTCTTTGGGTTTAACCCGAAGAGACCTTGGCGAGAATGCTCGAGAGAAAGGTTTAGCCTGATGCACTTCCAGACCACATCCCTGGCAACCAGAGCCTCGCTGGCCGTCTTCACCATTTCGCTCCTTGTGGTCATTGCCCTTTCCGCTTTTCAGCTCATCCACGATTACAACGAGGAAGTCGAGCAGGTGAATGGGCAGATTGAAGCTCTCGAAGCTTCTGTTTTGAGCATCGTCAGCCGCAGTCTTTGGACTTACGATCAGGATCAGCTTCGTTCCATCCTTTTAGGGCTCAAAACTCTGCCTTATGTCAGCTATGCAGCGATTGGCAGTGATGACGGTTTAATCATGAGTCAGGGAGATAGGCCCAAAATCCCGATCTTCAAGAAAGCGGATATCACCTCGCCGGCCGCGCCCTATGAAGTCATCGGTGAACTTATCATCGAGGCGGAAAAGCAGGACATCATCGACAACCTGTGGCGGCGCGCGAAATCTATTCTTCTGACCAACTTTCTGCTCATCATGCTCATCAGCGGCGTAATTATCCTCATTTTTCAATTCCGCGTGACCAAACCGCTGATCGAACTCTCCGATTATGCGTCCAAGATCCAGATGAACTCGCTCAGCAATACCATCGACCCCAGACGACTTCAGGAAGAACACGAGATCGGTCGAGTGTATCGGGCGATCGACACCATGCAGCGCAACATTCAAAAGGACTTTCAAACCATCCTGGAAGCGGAAGCTGAACTCGAAAAATATAAGAGCAACCTGGAAAAACTGGTGCAGGAACGAACGGAAAAACTCATTCAGACGACCAAAAACCTCGTGGAATCCTCGCGCAAGGCCGGGATGGCCGAAGTAGCGATCGGCGTTCTTCATAATATCGGCAACGCCCTGACCGGTGCGAACGTGAAGGTTCAGAACCTTCATCATTCCTTTCAAAATGAAACCCCGATCGGTCACTTGCAGGATCTCATTAAACTTCTGAAAGAGCAGGAGCCGCGCCTCGGAGAATTCTTAACGCAGGACGACCGGGGCAAGAAGGTTCTTCCCTTCCTTGAAGTCATCAGCGATGAATTGAATGCGCAGCACGAGGACCATAAGCAATCCATCACCCTTCTGCGCAAGGACCTCAGCACCGTTTCGCAGCTGATTGCCAAGCAGCAGTCCCACGCGAAATTCACCGGCACTGTGGAAAACCTGCTCTTCGCCGATTGCGTCGAGGATGTGCTGGCGCTGCAATCCTATGAAATGGACAAGTATCACGTTAAAGTCCAAAAGATCTATCAACCGAGCGTCACGCTTTCCAGCGATCGGCACAAGGTTCTGCAGATTCTGACCAACGTTATCAGCAACGCGATTCAGGCCATGCATCAGAACCAGGGTCTACGGCTCCTGGTGATCAAGATTTTCCGGGAAGGCGATCAGGTGGGAGCGTCCGTGACGGATAACGGCATCGGCATAACCGAAGACCAGATGGCTCATATGTTCCGCTACGGCTACACCACCAAAAAATCCGGTCATGGATTCGGTCTGCATAGCTGTTCCATCGATGCGAAGATATTGGGAGGAACTTTGAGCTGCACCAGCGAAGGGCGTGGCAAGGGTTCGACGTTCACCCTCCTCCTGCCCATCGAAACGACCACGAGAGGCACACCATCGGATGAGGATTTACTCGGCGAGATCGATAACCCGCCGAGTGAATTGCAAAGCGTTTGATCAGAGCGGATTCGGATTTTCCAAACGGACCAGGGCAATCGATTGACTGCTGCCGATGCGTGCAGCACCAGCGGCCACCAATTCCAGAGCCTTCGCCCTATCCTTGATGCCACCCGAGGCTTTGACATGCATCTCAGGCTTAATGGAAGCTCGCATGAGAGCAACATGCTCCGCAAGAGCACCATGACTGCCAAATCCCGTCGATGTCTTCACATACTCGAAACCAGCATCCGACGCCAAGCGACAGGCGAGCGCGATTTCATCGGAATTGAGGTTACAGGTTTCGAGGATTAGCTTGTAAAGAGCTTTCGGAACAGCGCGGCGCAAAGCTGCCAGTTCACGTGCTACAAAAGCCGTATCACCGGCTTTCAGAGCTCCGGTATTCAGCACGACATCCAATTCAACGGCGCCGGCCGCGAAGGATTTTTCGGCTTCAAACACTTTCACTTCGGTGCTGTTCGCTCCCAAAGGAAAACCGATCACCGTGCAGAGGGCCACAGTGCTGCCCTGCAAGCGTTCCTTGGCCAAAGGAATGAACCAGGGATTGACGCAAACGGCTGCAAAGTGAAAGGCCTTGGCCTCGTCACAGAGTTTCTCGATTTCATGCGGCTGCGCATCGGCGCGCAGAAGAGTATGATCAATCTTTGCAGCAAGACTGGCGTCCCAGCTGCCATGAGGTCCAATTGTGATGGGTTCTGTGGACATAAGATCTCCTTTATGAGTCCCCGATCATCATAATCGCGATACCGGCTACCGCCAAGAGAGTAAGGGCCACGCTTTTCCAG
>JACCDW010496249.1_pt1 | contig 17257 bp, 12 predicted proteins | sample 7449781 | NCBI WGS metagenome assembly JACCDW01 (sample SAMN15323449, study PRJNA562643) | freshwater metagenome | isolation source: river surface water | place: USA:Blue River Watershed | collected 2017-08-18
GGCGTCGCGTTTTGGGCTCAAGCCCGCCGCTGCCAGGGAGATCGTCCGTGACGTGCATGCGGCGGTATCCGAGTGGCGCAAAGTCGGGCGTTCCCTGGGGTTTCCCGCCCGCACCCTGGACGCCTACGCCTCGGCGTTCGAGCACCCCCTGATGGACGAAGCGGCGAAGCGGGGCGGGGGAACTTGATCGGGCCCCCAAGCTTGGCCCTTTGCCTGAGGGCGCCTCATGGTGTTTTCACGGAAGCAGGCGCGCGCCGTCGGGAAAGCAGCAGTCTACGGCGTCAGCACGGTGTCGTCCGCGGTGTAGAAGACGCGGTCGGGGCCGGCGGAGCGGAGTTCCATCGCGGTGCCGCTGAGTTGATGAAATTGCACGGGCGTGCCCCAGCGGTCGAGGAGTTCGCCGTCGGCGCTGATCGCCGGATGGCCGGGCGGGATCAGGGCCACCCGCGGTGGGTTCCGGCCGGAGAGCGCGGCGGTGATGTCACGGTTGTCTCCCCAAGGATTGCCGTCCTGCGGGAAGAGGGTCTGCCATGAGGCGAAGACGTTGCTGAGCAGGATCAGGTCATCGCGGATCGAGGTCGCCGGGCTGTTCAGCTGCTCGATGTCCGGGAAGGCATCCGGTGACTTGGCCGCTGCGGTGGCGGGTGCAGCGATGGGCTTGGCCGCGTTGGGCGACCGAGCGGCGGTGGTGGAGTCGGCCGGTGCCATGGTCGGGCTTTGCGTCGCGGGCGTTGCCGGAGTGGCGGGCTGCGGTGGCCGCGGTGCCGGTCTCATCACGAGGAAGATCAGCACCGAAAAACCGGCGGCGGCGAAGGCGATCGCGCTCGCGAGCGCCTGACGGCGGGGATCGCGGCGCGGTGGGCCGCGGCGGACGCCCGCCGCCGATCCAGCTGCTGCCGGCGCTGAGGATGCCGCGGCCGTCGCAGCGTTCGCCGTCGCGCCGCGCGTCGTGGCATCCGCCACGCGCGGTAGCGCGTGCGACGCGGAGGGTGCGGCCGCTCGGGGTGATGGCTGCGCCACCGGGCGTGGCGCCGGGCCATGATCCGGGGAGGGCTCGGAAGCGGAAGCGGGGTCGGGGTCAGTCGGCATGCGAATCCGTGAGACCACCTTGGGGCGCCTTCGCGAGAGCGGGAAGGATGATTTCGGGGGGCGCGGTGGAATGCGGGAGCGGCGAGGGACGCTCGATTCGGCGGGCCGGACTCCGGGTTTGCCAAGGGTGCGGGAATCGCCCCTTGTGGCGGCTCGATGACTTCCCCTGCTCGTCTGATTTGGTTGGTGGGTGCACTGCTGTGCTTGGGTTCGTGGGTGGTGCGTGGCTCGGAGCCTGCGCCGCGGCTGGTCGAGGGCGAGGCGGTGCTCGCACAGCTCGCCGATTTCCGACCGGTTGCCGGAAACTGGACGGAGGCGCGGGGCTTGGGGGCGATCCGCGCCGGGACACCGTGCTCCAGCCGGTCGCGGGTGGGGGAATCTTGGTCAACCGGCCCAGCCCGGCCCAGCGCGGGCATCTCTTCAGTACTTGGGAACACGGTGACGTGGAACTCGAACTGGAATTCCTCCTCGCGCCGGGCTCCAACTCCGGCGTGTATTTGATGGGTCGCTACGAAGTGCAGCTCCGGGATAGCTGGCGGATCGCCGTCCCGGGGGTCGGCGAGTCGGGAGCCGTCTACAGTCGCTGGGACGGAGCCCGGGGCGTCGGCAACGAATCCTTCGAGGGCTCGGCCCCGCGGGTGAATGCGTCGCGGGCCCCCGGGCTGTGGCAGACGCTGCGGGTCGACTTTCGCGCTCCGCGGTTCGGGCCGGACGGCGCCAAGCAGGAGCCGGCGCGCTTCGTGCGCGTGTGGCTCAACGGAACGTTGGTGCAGGAAAACGTGACGATCGGCGGGCCGACCCGGTCCGCGGCCTTCGCGGATGAGGCCGCGTGGGGGCCGCTGATGATCCAAGGCGACCACGGTTCGCTGGCGATCCGCGGGCTGCGGGCGCGCTTTCCGGTGCCACCGCCTCCGCCGGATCCGGCGGTGCGGGTGCGGCCCGTGCCGAAGCCGATCGTGGTGGAAGTCCCGGCCGACCGGACGATCCTGCAGCGTGCCTTCATCGCGTTTCCCCCGGTGAAGCGCCTGTATGCCGCGGCGGTGGGCACCCCGGCGGGCGTGCACTTCGCGTATGATCTGGAACGCGGAGCCCTGCTCCGCGCGTGGCGCGGCGGCTTCGTCGACGCCGCGGAAATGTGGTACGAGCGCGGCGATTCCCAGCTCGCCAAGCCGCTCGGTGCGACGATCGATTTCTCGGGCAAGGCGGGCGTTGCGGTGCTCGAGACCCCCGCCGCCGACGGCTGGCCGGAAACCCCAGGGGCGCTGTACGCGTCGGAGGGCTATCGCCTCGAGCGCGACGGCACGCCGGTCTTCCTCGCGACCCTCGCCTCGCTCCGCTTCAGCGACGTGTTCGCGCCGGCGGCGGAAGGCGTGGGCCTGACCCGTACCGTGACGGTTGAAGGCACGGCGGCGAGCTGGGCGGCGTTCGTGCTGCTGGCGGAGGCCGATGTGATCACGCCCGCCCCCGGTGGGTGGGTGATCGGGGATCGGCAGCATTACATTGATTGGCCCGAGGCGTCCCCGCATCGGCCCGTCGTCGTCACCGCGCGGGGGCGGCAGCGCTTGGTGGTGCCGGTGGGTGGAAAGAACCCCACGGCGCCGGTGTCGTACACTCTGGTTTGGTAAGGCTCACGATGACCTCCCTTTCTTCTCTCTCGTCGGTGTGTCGGTCGGTCCGTCCTCTCGCCTTGAAGCGCGCGCTGGCGCGGGGTGCGTGGCCGCTTGCAGGATTATTGGCGGCGCTCGGCGCGCTCAGCCCGGTGGCGGCGCAGAACCCCAGTGCGATCGAACGCTTCGTCGCGCCCGTGGCGGAGCGGGTGGAGCGGGAGTCGCGCTCGTGGCGGCGCACGCCCCTGCCGGTGCCGGAGGGCATCATCCTCGAAGTGAGTGGCATCCTGCCCGTGCCCGGCGAGCGCCTGCTCGTTTGCACGCGCCGCGGGGACATCTGGTGGGTCGATGGCGCGTATGAGCCGGAGCCGCGCCCACGGTTCAGCCGCTTCGCGGAGGGGTTGCACGAACCGCTCGGGATCGCGGCGGCGCCCGGCGGTGGGGTCTACGTCGCGCAGCGGCAGGAAGTGACGCTGATCGAGGACAAAGATGGCGACGGCCGGGCGGATTCGTACCGGACGGTCTTCACCTTTCCGATTTCGGGCAGTTACCACGAGTATGCCTTCGGCCCGGTGGTGGCGCCGGATGGCACGATGCGCGTCACCCTGAATGTCGCCTTCGGTGGCGTGACGCAGAGTCCGGTGCCGTGGCGCGGCTGGATGTTGGAGATCACTCCGGACGGGCGGATGACTCCGATCGCGGCGGGCCTGCGCTCGCCGGCGGACCTCTTCCGGACCTCGAAGGGATTGTGGCTGTTTTCGGATAATCAAGGCGAGTGGGTCGGCTCCGGGCGGGTTACGGAAGTGCAGCCCGGGGACTTCGTCGGCCACCCGGCCGGCCTCGCCTGGGCGCATCTCCCGGGCTCGCCGGTGAAGCTCCGCCCCCAGGACGTCGTGGCGGCGGGCGAGCCCATGCACACCCTCGTGCAGAAAATGCCGGGGCTGAAGCCGCCGACCGTGTGGCTCCCGCACACCGTGCTCGGGATTTCCAATGCGGGCATCTTTGAGGACCTCAGCGGCGGGGCGTTCGGTCCGTATGCGGGCCACCTCTTCGTGAGCGACCAAGGGCAGAGCAAGATCCTGCGCATCACCCTGGAGCAAGTCCGTGGGGTGTGGCAGGGCGCGGCGTATTCGTTTCGCGAAGGCTTTGAGTCGGGCATCCTCCGCGTCCAGCAAGGCGAGCGGGGAGTCGTTTTCGCGGGTGAGACGGCGCGTGGCTGGGGATCGGTTGGACCCAAGCAGTACGGCTTGGAGCGCCTCGAGTGGACCGGACACCTGCCCTTTGACGTGCAGGAAGTGACGGCGCAGCCGGATGGATTCCGGATCCAGTTCACCCAACCAGTGGACCGCGAGACGGCGGCGCAGGCGTCGAGCTACGTCTTGGCCGGCTTCACCTACAAGTACAACGGCGCGTATGGCAGCCCGCCGATCGACCGCATGGCGTGCCCGATTCAGCGGGTGGAGGTGGCGGCGGATGGCCTCTCCGTGCGGATTGCGGCGCACTGCCTCCGCGAAGGGTACATTCATGAACTCAAGCTCCCGGGCATCCGGGCGGTGGGTGGGGGTGATGCCCTTCTGCATCCCACGGTTTACTACACCCTGAACCGCATCCCGGAAGGACCGCGCATCATCCCGCCGGAGCCGAAGGAAGCGGAGTGGTGCGTGGCGGCGGTGCCGGCCACCGCGAATGCCCCGAGCCCGAAGCGCCCGACCCGGCCGGGTCCGGGGTGGAAAGTGTGGGAAGGTGACCGCCAGATCCTCCTCAGCACCCGGCCCGGGTTGAAGTTTGACCAGGAACGACTCACCGCGAAGGCCGGCGAGAAGGTGCTCCTCGTGTTCCGCAACGACGACGACATGCTGCATAACTTCGTACTCTGCGCGCCCGGCCGCGGCAACGCGGTCGGTGAGGCGGCGCTCAAGCTCGGCGTCGAAGCCGCGGAACGCAGCTACGTCCCGGCCTCGGATGACGTCATCGTGCACACGGCGGTGCTGGAGCCCGGGGCGACGGATCGGATCTTCTTCGAGGCGCCGATGCAGCCAGGGGACTATGAGTACATCTGCAGCTTCCCGGGCCATGCCACGCTGATGCGTGGCATCCTGCGCGTGGTGCCGAGGGAGTGACCGCGCGCGGCGAACGGCCGCGCCGCTTCGCTCCAATCGCCTGTCCCGCGCTAGAGCGGGGCAGGTCCGCTGGAGGAGCCGACGACCAATTCCGCCGGGACGAGGACGTCGACGTACTCCGATCGATCCGTTGCGACCGGGACCCCTTTGACGTGTCCATTGCCGGAGACCGGATCGTCCTTGAGCCGCCTCTGCCCGTTCGCGGATGGGCTGGGTTCTGGCTTCCGCAGGGGGTTGATGAGCAGCTGGGCGGCGGCGGCTCCGACCCGGAGGGGGTCTGTTCCGGCGCCGGTGATGTGGCTCGCGCCGTTGCCGTTGGATCCCGGGTGGTCGGCGCCGACGACGGAGACGTCGGCTGGGACGGACCAGCGTTCGCGCTTCAAGGCGGCCACGGCTCCGGAGGCCATGAGACAGTTACGGCAGAGGAAGGCGGTTGGAAAATCGCGCCGACGCTGATGGTCGACCAGCGCGAAGACGGCCTCCGCGCCGGCCGCGCGGTCGTCGTGCGGCTGAATCGCCACGTAGCGCGAATCGAGGGCGAGCCCATTCGCGTGCAGTTCCGTGCGCAGCGGTTCCAGCAGCGCATCGTCGTGCTCGCCGTTGCGGCGGTGCCCGATCCACCCGATGCGACGATGGCCGTTGAGGTGGAGGTGTTTGACCGCATGGCGCAGAGCCTCGATCTCGTCTCCCAAGACGGAATGGCAAAGGTCCGGAAAGGACGCGCAGAGACTGACAACGGGGGTTTCGTTGCGGCGCAGGGAGGTGAGGCAGCCTCGCGAAATCGGACCCAGCGTAGCGATGCCCCGGAAACCGGCGCCCACGTCCGGCAGCAACTGCTCCAGCTTCCCGTCTCCCAACGCATCATCAGGGCCGAGGTACGTGACCGACAGACCATCGCGCAACAGCGCGGCGTGCAGGCCCTCCAGCACCTGGGCGAGGTGGCTCCCCAGAGTATGAAGCCGCAGCGAGTGGCCGAGCACGACCGCGACCTGTCGAGCGAGCAGGGAGGGGGTCTTGGAATCCACCCGCATTCCCTTAGGGTGATAACCCCGCCGAAGCGCGTGATCCCAAACGCGGGCGTAGGTGGCCGGATTGATGCCGTGACGGCGACCGTTCAAGATCAACGAGACCAAGGCCTGGGATATCCCTAGTTCCTGAGCAAGTTGAGTTTGAGAAACGGTTTTTGAACCCCGGGCCACGTCGTCGGAGAAAGGTGTTTTCTATTAAAGCCGCCACGGGGAGGGGGTCGAATGATAATTTGGGAAATATTCTTGCTAAATCAGGCATTCTTTGATAATTATTAAATGGGAGGTGCAGTCTCTTTTCGGCGACTGCTCAAGCGAAGATTTTCTGAGGGTTTCAGGTAAACGCTCTTGGGTCTTCGCCTCAGGCGAGCGCGGTGCGTGCAACTTTTGGCCCGGGCGCGTGTTCAGAAGACATGCGCAACTCTACGCCCTTGCTGAAATTTGATTGCGTGAGCCGAGTGCCGATAGCGAAGTAATCGGGTAGGGTATTTGCCTATCGTTGCCTTCGGCTACCGTCAGCATACCTTCCCCTCTTTTCGATTCTGTTCCTCGTTCCCGCTTTTCTTCCTCATGGCCTCCTCTTCCTCCTCGTCTGCCGCGCCACGACCGGCTTCCTCGGGTTCGCGTCGGCGGACGCTCTGGATCATCCTCGGATCCGTCCTCGTCCTCGGCGGTTTGGGTTCCGCCGCGGCGGTCAAGCGCTCGTCCCAGCAGAAGGTCATCGCCGTGACCACGGAGAAGGCGATCGTGAAGACGATCACCCAGGTCGTGTCGGCCACGGGCAAGATCCAGCCCGAGGTTGAGGTGAAGATTTCCCCGGAGGTCGCCGGCGAAATCGTCGAGCTGCCGTTCCGCGAGGGGGCCACGGTCCGCCGCGGAGAGTTGCTCATGAAGATCAAGCCGGACGCCTACCAGGCGCAGGTCGAGCAGCGTGAGGCGGATCTTGCGGCCTCGCGGGCGGTCGAGGTGCAGAGCCGCGCCCAGTTGCTGAAGGCGCGCGAGGACTTCGCGCGGATGAATGATCTTTACCAGAAGAAGCTGGCTTCGGATTCCGATTTCACCGCGTCCAAGACCTCGGCCGAGGTCGCCCAGGCGAACCATGAAAGTTCATTGGCGCAAATTCGCCGGGCCGAGGGGCAGCTCAAGCAGGCGCGCGATCAGCTGGAAAAGACCGTGATCTACGCCCCGATCGATGGCTCGATCAGTTCGCTCGCGAGCGAGAAGGGCGAACGCGTGGTCGCCACCGGCCAGTTCGCCGGCACCGAGGTCATGCGCGTCGCCGACCTCAGCAGCATGGAGGTCCGCGTGAACGTGAACGAAAACGACGTCGTGAACGTCAAGGTGGGCGATCGCGCCCGCATCTCGATCGATGCCTACCCGAACCGCCGCTTCACCGGCGAGGTCAAGGAAATCGCCTCGTCGGCCAAGACGCTGGCTGCCAACTCCCAGGAGGAGGTGACCAACTTCCTCGTGAAGATCCGCGTCACCGACCGCGATGTCCCGCTGCGGCCGGGCATGAGCGCCAACGCCGATATCGAGACCAAGACGGTCGCCAACGTGATCGCCGTCCCCATCCAGTCGGTCACGGTCCGCTCCCGCGAGGGCTCCAAGACGATGGAGCAATTGTCCGAGGAGCGCGATCGCAAGGCCAGCCAGACCAAGGGCGAGGGCGCCGCCACGGCCGTCAACGAGCGCGAGCAGCGCGAGCGCGAGCGGGCCGACCGCGAGGCGCTGCAGCGCGTCGTCTTCGTGCGCGAGGGCGACAAGGTCCGCCAGGTCACGGTTGAGACCGGCCTCGCCGACACCTCGCACATGGAGGTGACCCGCGGCATCAAGGAGGGCGACGAGGTCGTCAGCGGCAGTTTCAGCGTGATCACGCGCACCCTCAAGGACGGCAGCGCGATCCGCATCGAGCAGCCGAAGAAAGAGGAGGCACGGTAAGTGCGCTCCCGCCGGACACCGGGCCCGCTGGTCATCGCGATCGAGGGGGTCACCAAGCTTTACCGCATGGGCGAGGAGACGATCCACGCCCTGCGGGGCGTCGCGCTCTCCATTCGCCGCAACGAGTACCTGGCCATCATGGGTCCTTCGGGCAGCGGCAAGTCCACGCTGATGAACATGCTGGGCTGCCTCGATACGCCGACGGCGGGGCGCTACGAATTCACGGGAAAGAATGTCGCTTCGATGACCGACGATGAACTCGCGGAGATCCGCAACCGCGAGATCGGGTTCGTCTTCCAGACGTTCAATCTGCTGCCGCGCTCGGACGCGCTCCGCAACGTCGAGCTGCCGCTGATCTATGCGGGCCTCGGCCGCCGCGAGCGGCTTGATCGGGCGCGCCAGGCGCTGGAGGCGGTTGGCCTCGGCGAGCGCATGTACCACAAGCCGAATGAACTTTCGGGCGGTCAGCGGCAACGCGTGGCCATCGCCCGCGCCCTCGTCACGCGGCCGTCGATCATTCTGGCCGACGAGCCGACGGGGAATCTCGATTCCCGCACCGGCGTGGAAATCATGGCGCTGTTCGAGCAGTTGTACGAGCAGGGCAACACCATCATCGTCGTGACGCACGAGGAGGACATCGCCCGGCATGCCCGCCGGATCGTGCGCCTGCGCGACGGCCTGATCGAGAGCGACGCCGAGGCATGAGCCGCCTGCTGCTCGAGATCACCGAGTCGTTCCGGATCGCGTTCGCGCAGATTCGGGCGAACAAGCTGCGCTCGGCGCTCACCGCGCTGGGCGTGATCATCGGCATCGTCGCGGTCTCGCTGATGGGCACCGCGATCAAGGGCATCGATGCGGGCGTCGACCGCAGCCTCTCGGGCTTCGGCGATGACCTGCTCTACGTGACCAAGTGGCCCTGGAGCGATCGGCAGGAGTGGTGGCGCTACCGCAACCGCAAGCCGATCAAGGTCGAGTACGCCCAGAAGATCAATGAATGGATCGCGGAGCATCCGGGCGGCGCGATCAAGCGGGCGATCCCCGCCGCCGAGCGGATGAGCTCCGTCGTCCGCGGCGAGTACCGCGTGAACATGATCTACACCCTCGGCACGACCGAGGACTACGCCCGGGCGATTCGCTCGGACATGACGGCGGGGCGCTTCTTCAGCGACCTCGAGGCCGAGGCCGGCCGCAATGTGTGCGTGATCGGTTACGACATCGCGGACGCACTTTTTCCGAACGAGCAGGCGGTCGGGCGCACCATTCGCATTCGCGGCCAGAATCTGGAGGTGGTCGGCGTCGCCGCCCGGCAGGGCAGTTTCCTGGGTCTTTGGAGCTGGGACTCGATGGTCGTGCTGCCGCTGAACACGTTCCGCCGCTATTTTTCCGCCGGAGACGGCGGGCAGCTGCGGGTCCAGGTGGAACCGGGCCGGATGGAGGCGGCGCGCGATGAACTGCGCGGGCTGATGCGCCGGCTGCGGCAGCTGGGACCGGAAGAATTGGACGACTTTGAGATCAATGAGCAGGGCGCCATCCGCGAGCAGCTCGATCCGATCAAGAACGGCATCGCGGTCGCGGGTTTCTTCATCACCGGGCTCGCGCTGTTCGTCGGCGCGATCGGCATCATGAACATCACCTACGTGAGCGTGAAGGAGCGCACGCGCGAGATCGGTACCCGCAAGGCGCTGGGCGCGCGCCGCCGTACCATCCTGCTGCAGTTCCTGATCGAGGCGGTCTGCATCTGCCTCGTCGGCGGTGTGGTCGGTCTCGCCCTCGCGGGCGGTCTCGCTGCGCTGGTCGCGGCGGTGGCGCCGGCCTTCCCGCTCGTCTTCTCCACCGGCCTGATCGTGGTGGGGCTCATCATTTCCGTGCTCACCGGGGTGTTCAGTGGCTTCGCGCCCGCGTGGCAGGCCAGCAAACTCGAGCCGGTCGTCGCCCTGCGCTACGAGTAACCGGCTCCACCCCGCCATGCATCTTTCCGAGATCCTCAAACTGGCCGCCGGCGCGCTTTCGGCGAACAAGCTGCGCTCCGGCCTGACCATGCTCGGCATTGCGGTCGGCGTGTTCTCCGTGATCGGCGTGATGACCGTGATCAGTGGACTGCGCTCCAACATCGAGCAGGGCCTCAATGTCCTCGGGGCGAATTCGTTCCAGCTGACCCGCACCCCGCCGCTCAACTTCAGCGATCCACGTCAGCGTTTCGCCAACCGCCGCGACATCGACTACGCGATGGCGACCCGGCTGCGCGATTTGCTGGGTTCGTCGGCAACGGTGAGCCTGCAGATCCGCCGGCAGGGCCGGGTCGTGACCTACCTCGATCAGCGCACCAACCCCAACGTGCTGCTCGGCGGGGGCGACGAGCACTTCGTCACCAGCCGGAACTTTGAGGTCGCCGCCGGCCGCAATCTCGGCCCGGACGATGTTGAATTCGGTCGGCCGGTCGTGGTGCTCGGCGCGGACGTCGCGGAGAAGATCTTCGTCAACGAGGAGCCGGTCGGAAGGCTCGTGCGCATCGATGGCCAGAACTACACGGTCGTCGGGGTCCTCGCCGAGAAGGGATCCTCCTTCGGCCAGAGCCAGGACAACGTCGCGCTGATCCCGATCACGCGCTTCCTCCAGATTTACGGCAGTGCGGGGCGTTCGATCTCGATCAACGTGCAGGCGCCGAGCCAGCAGGAGCTGGCCGCGGTGCAGGACCGCGCGATCGGCACGATGCGGTTGGTGCGCGGGCTCGACCCCGAGGATCCGAATGACTTCGAGGTCTTCTCGAACGATTCCTTGATCGAGGCGTTCAACAGCATCGCGGGCGTCGTCGCGGTGGGAGCGTTCGTGATCAGCGCGATCGCGCTCCTCGCCTCCGGCGTGGGCGTGATGAACATCATGCTGGTGAGCGTGACGGAGCGGACGAAGGAGATCGGCATCCGCAAGAGCATCGGAGCGAAGAAGCGCAACATCTTGTCGCAGTTCCTGATCGAGGCCGTGGCGCTTTCGCTGGCCGGTGGGCTGGCCGGCGTGGGCTTCGGGATCGTCGCGGGCAACGGCGTGGCGCTGGCGCTGAACTCCGCGTTGATTTTCCCCTGGGGCTGGGCGCTCGCCGGCGTGCTCGTCTGCAGCGGCATCGGCGTCACGTTCGGCCTCTACCCGGCGTGGAAGGCCGCGAACCTCGATCCGATCGAGGCACTGCGCTACGAGTGATGCCCGGGTGACCGGGCCGCGGGCTAACCGCGGCGGATCTCCGAGCCTTGGAACCGGATCTGGACCCGGTAGACCTTCTTGATGCGGCAGGTGATCGCGCCGGTGGAGAGATCGATGCGCTCCGGGACCTCGATGCGGTGCAGGTCCACCACGGCGTGGTAGCCGCGCTCGCTGAAGACGTCGATGAGCATGGCCAGCGCCAGGGGATCATCGAAGACGTGATCCTCCGAATTGACGGAGGCGACGCCGGAGATCGCGTGGCGGAGCACGATCGGCATGATCTTCCGCTCGATGTACTGGATGACCCGCTCGAAGAGCGCCGGATGTTCCAGCGCATAGCCATCGAGCCGCTTCACCAGCTCCTGCCGCGCGTGGACGATGATCTGGCTGGCCAGGGGTAGGAAGCGGAGGCGCTCGTGCGTCCCGGGGTCGAGTTCCAGCGAGCTCTGGTATTGAAGTTCCTTGAGGATGTTCTGCTCCACTTCGTCGACCGCGCCCTGCGCGTTGATGAAGTGGTAGTGGTAGACTTCCTTGAGCGACTGCAGGGCCTCCCACGTCTGCTCCTTGAAGACGCGGTAGCGGCGGCGGGCGAGCCCTTCGTCGTAGTCGGTGCCGCGTTCTTCCATCAGTTCACCGACGCCGGTGCGGCGCACTTCGTCGTTGTACGCCTTCACTTCGCGGCCGCGGTGGAGCTGACGCTCGACCGAGGTCTTCTCGTCGACGAACAGCACCATGATGTGGATCGTGGGCTGGCGGAAGTGAATCGCGTGCGGGGTGCCGTGGAATTCCCGGCGCAGGGCTTGGATCCGCTGCACGAGGAGCTTCAGGCACTCCACCTGCACCTTGGTGCGGGGGAACCCATCGAGGATCACGCCGTCGCGGTACTCCTCCTCCAGCAGGCGGCGCAGGAGCAGCCGGACCACTTCGCGGTCGCCCACCATGCCACCGGCATCCTTGATGCGCTTGGCCTCAGGTGAATCGAGCAGGGCGCTGATCACCACCGGCTGGCAGGTCAGGCCCCGGGCCTTGAGGATGAAGTCGGTGTTGGTTCCTTTGCCCGCCCCGGGTGCACCGCCGAGCAGGATGAACTCCTTCGGAAAGCGCAGGAATTCCCGGCCCACTTCGGCCTCAAGATCGGACCACGCCGCATTGAAGATCAGCTGGGCATCCTTGATCTCAAGGTCCTGAAGCTTCGGCGGAGCGCCCGCCGCAGGTTGCGCGGGCGTCTTGGCGGGGGGTGAGTCCATGGGGGAGAGGGCTGCCACTAGGGGCGATTTCGTCGTCGGAGGCGACACCAGAGTGTAATGGGCGTTTGGCGGACGAGGGGGCGCGGGGCAGAGGATCAGGCCTGCCACGTCCCGACCGCCGGGGCGCGCGTCGCGGATTCGACTCGTCAGGAAGGGCGTGGGTGTCGGAACGGGGGAAGGTGAGAGAGGCGCCGGGGGCGAGGAGAGCGAGGGGCGACGCGCGAGGTCTGGCCGCGCCGCCGGTCGGGGTCAGGTTTTGCGCCGGATGAGCTGGGGCGTCGCCTCCAGCTGTCCGCGGGTGACGCCGAGCTGGTTGATCAAGCGTAGCTCGCGCCAGAGGTCCGCGCCGGAGATCTCCCCGCGGAGCAACTGCTGGTACCGTGCGAGGGTCTGGCGAACCTCGTCGGGCGACTCGTGCAGGAATTCCACGCGGAAGGAGCGAGCACCGAGGGCGACGAAGCGGGACGCGAACTCCGCCCCGGTCTGGGCCCGGTTGTTGTAGACGGTGTTGCGGCAGCCTGCGTCGGCGCGCAGGGGCAGCTCCGCCCCGACACGGTCCTTCAGCACGACGCGGTGCGTGTCGCACGGGCGCCCGCAGTCGCGGTAATCCTTCCCGGTGGAGAGGAAGGCGCAGAACACGCAGTGCTCCATGTGGAAGAGCGGCATGTGCTGGTGGAGCGTAAGGTCAAACCACGCCGGCGGCGCCGCCTGCAGGAGCGCCTCCAGCTGCGCCACGTTGAGGTCGTAGCTGGCCGTGACGCGCTCCAGCCCGTGGTCCTGGATCCAAAGTTCCGCACTGAGCGGATTGGCGATGTTGAGCGAGAAGTCGCCGCGCCGCCGGTCGCCCGCGAAGAACGCCGCGTGATCGTAGTTGCGGACCAGATACCCATCGGCCTCGCAGGAGCGGACTTGGCGGAGGATCCACTCCTCGCCGGGCTTGAAGACGCGGGGCGGGGCGACCCAAAGGCTGCTGCCCGGCGTGCCGCCGGCACCCTGGAGCGCGCGAAAGCGGGTCACGGCCTCGCGATAGTGCTTCGGGTTTTCGAATTCGCAGTACACCGTGCGCGCGCCGGCGGCCCACGCGGGCTCGATCTGGGCGAGGTCGCGGACGGTCGCGATCAGCTCCGGCTCAGCCGGTGTCGGCGCAGCGGCACCGGGGGACGTGACGTCTCCCGGGCTGCGAGCGGAGGCCGTGACGCCTTCGGGCGCGAGGCGCGGGGGCTCGGGACGCAGCGTCCAGCGCCGCGGGGCGGCTCGCTGGCGTTCGAGCGCGGCGACGGCGTCGCGTCGGAGGCGGTTCAGTTCGCTCACCGGCAGGATCACCGCCCCCTCAAGGTGGTTGACCAGGTCGCTGAGGTGGAAGGGGGTGCCGCCAAGTCGGCCGACTTGGGCGCGGAGGCGTTCGGTATCCAGGGGTTGCTGCTCAGCGGCGGCGAGGGGAACGGCTGAGTCGACCCGCACCACGTGGCCGTGACCGTCGTCGAGCAGCAGCGTGAGCGGACCGCCAGCGTGGCCGTGGACCTCCGCGCGCACGGGCCGGGTGTGCCGGACCTTTTCGCCTTCGAAGGTGGTGCGGACTTCGCGTTCGAGCGCGGGGTCGCTGGTCTTCCAGACCTTGTTCCCCGGGTGCACGCGACGGAAGTCGACGTTGCCCTGGCCGAAGCGAAGCACGGTGTCCGCGCCGCGGGAAATGACGTGGTAGACGCGGCCGCCTTCCTCGCGCTGCTCCGGGTTGCCGGCGTCGAAGACCACGCCGTCGCCGGGTTTGAGCGGCGCTTGGAGGCGGAGCACGACTTCGTCACCCGCCACGCGAATGACGTCGCCGAGGTAGACGCCGCGCTTCGTGCCGAAGCGCCCATGGGCGAGGTGCTGGTTGTCGATCCCGCGAAACCAACCGGTGTAGAGACCGCGGGAGAACGACATCTCCAGCTCGTAGCGTTCCGCCGCCGGGGTCGTCGGGACCGTGGCGGGCGCGGGCGTCGCGGTGGGGTCGCCCGCGGTGAACGCGGCCATCGTGCGGTCGAGCGCCTGCCGGTACACGCGGGTGATGCTGGCGACGTACTCGGGGCTCTTGAGGCGGCCCTCGATCTTCAGCGAGGCCACGCCGGCGCGCACGAGATCGGGGAGTACCTCGAGTCCGGCCAGGTCCTGCGGACTCAGCAAGTAGCGGCGATCACCGAGGTCCACCTTCTGCCCGTCCGCGTAGAGATCGTAGGGGAGGCGGCAGGCCTGCGCGCACTCGCCGCGATTCGCGGAGCGGCCGCCGAGTGCCTCGCTCGTGAGACATTGGCCGGAGTAGGCGACGCAGAGCGCGCCGTGCACGAAGACCTCCAATGGCAGCGGGGAGCCGCCGGCCTCGGCTTGGGCCTGCTGGATGCGTTCGATTTCGGCGATCGAGTTTTCCCGGGCCAGCACGACCAACTCGGCGCCGATGGAGCGCGCGAAGCGCACGCCGGCGGCGCTGGTCACGGTCATCTGCGTGGATCCGTGGATCGGGAAGTCGGGCGAGAGCTGACGGATCAGGCGGCAGATCCCGGTGTCCTGCACGATCGCGGCGTCAACGCCGGCGCGGATGATGCCGCGCAGGTAGTCGGCGGCATCGGGCAGCTCCGGGGTGAAGACGAGCGTGTTGAAGGTGACGTAGCCGCGGACCCCGCGCCGGTGGAGGAATTCCATCAGCGCCGGCAGATCGGCCTGAGTGAAGTTCTTCGCGCGCATGCGCGCATTGAAGCGCTCGAGGCCGAAGTAGATCGCATCGGCTCCGTTCTCCACGGCGGCCCGGGCGCATTCCCAGTCGCCCGCGGGCGCGAGCAGTTCCGGGCGCGTCACCCGGCGGGGGGTAACGGCGGCGGCAACGGGAAGCGGAGCGGGAGAGACGGCGGACATCAGTCGGAAAGGGAAACAGGACAGGTACGCGGTGTCGCGGATCGAGCAACCGGAAAGCGCCAGCGGGTTCGGATCCGCCGCGGCCCGCGTCAGGCGTCAGCGGTGGCGCCCGTGGCGGAAGATGTCCCAGACCACGTAGAGACCCAGCACGGCCGACAGCAGGTAGCCGATCATGCCGAGGGCCGAGTAGCCGAAGAGGTAGGGCGGGTTGCGCGTGGTGATGATCAGGGACGAACCGACGATGAGCGCGGCGATGATCACGCCGAGGGCGATGCGGTTGGCGGCGGCCTTGAGGGCGTCGTCGAGGCCCTCAAGACCCTGGTGCTGAAAACGGATCGTCAGGTCGTCGCGCTCGAGGCGACGCGCGATGCGGCGCAGTTCGCCGGGGAGTTCCTTGAGACCGGTGAAGCTGGAGCGCAGCACGTCGCGCACGTCGCGCCAGAGCACGCCCGGGCGGACGCGGCTGCGCTGCACCTCCTGGAGGACCGGGCGGGCGTGGGCGCGGAGATCGAACGTCGGGTCGAGCCGACGACCGACCTCCTCGATGCACAGGATGGCCTTCGCCATGAGCGAGTAGTCCTGGGAAATGTTGATGCCGTTGCGCCCGAAGATGTGCAGCAGCTTGAGGAGGGCGCGGCCGCTGTGTTCGCGGCCGAGCGGGACGTTGAAGTCCTCGCGGAGGGCGAGGGTGACGTCGCGTTCCATCGCGCGGAGGTCCACGCCGCCGCCGGGGGCGCCGAGTTCGGCGGCGATTTCGACGATGCGTTCGGCGTCCTGCTCGACCGCGGCGAGGAGCAGTTCGGCGAGCGCGAGGCGGAGGCGGCGGGTGAGGTTGCCGGCGAGTCCCCAGTCGAGCAGGCAGAGCCGCCCGTCGGGCATGATCAGCACGTTGCCGCCGTGCGGGTCCGCGTGGAAGAAGCCGGCGATCAGGACCTGGTGGAGAAGGGAGGCGGCGCCGTGGGCGGCGATCCGGCGATTGAACTCGGGATCGGAGGGGAGATCATCGAGCGATCGTCCGTTGATCCGCTCGGAGACCAGCACCCGTTCCGAGCTGAATTCGTCGAAGACCACCGGGGAGAACACGCGGTCCGGGTGCGGATTGATCGTGTTGAAGTACTGCTGATTCCGGGCCTCGTTCTGGAAATCGAGCTCGCGGAGGATTCCGGCGCGCAGCTCGGCGACCACGCCGGGGAGATTGAAAGGAGTGAGCCGCGCGATGCGCTGGTGGATCTGCGCCGCGAGCCAGGCGATGAGCTCGAAGTCGGCGAGGACCGTCTTCTCCAAGCCGGGCTTCTGAATCTTGACCGCGACCTCGCGACCATCGTGCAGGCGGGCGAAGTAGACCTGGGCGAGCGAGGCCGTCGCCGCAGGGATCTCGTTGAAGGAGGAGAAGACCTCGTCGGGCTCGCGGCCCAGCGCCTCGACGAGGACCGGACGGACTTCGGAGAACGGCAGGGGCTGGACGGAGTTCTGCAGCTTGCGCAGCTCGAGGATGAGCGGTGCCGGCAGCAGGTCCGGACGCATGCTCAGGAGCTGCCCCGCCTTGACGAAGGTGGGGCCGAGTTGCTCGGCGGCGAGACGCACCCGCTCATGGATCGTCCGCGCCGGCGCGTGCTGGGGCACGAACCGCGACCAGATCGCCGCGGGAAGCTCGATCTGGTTGAGCAGATCGGCGAAGCCGTGGCGCGCGAGGACGGTGAAGATTTCCTTGGCGCGGACGGCGTTGCCCAGCAGGTCGAAGGGCTTCACGGCTCGCTCGACCGCGAGGGCGGCGGGGTGGCGTTCATCTCCAGCACCCGCACGCGTTCCTCCAGCGCGGTGAGGCGGGCCTGCGTCTCCGCATCAGAGCGATCCAGCATCGCGCGCACCTTGGTGCCGAGATCCTGACTCATCTCCTCGAATTCACGCCGCCCCTGCTCCGCGATCTTCTCGGCGATGATCCGCGCGTCCGCTGCCGACAGTTTTCCCTGCCGAACCATCTCCTGCAGGGCGGCCTCGGCTTTTTCCGTGGTGGTGAGCGCGGCACCGACGCCGGCGAGGATGGTCTTCTTGATGACGTCGATCATGGGACCAAAGGATGGCGAGTGGCCGGCGCGCCGGCAACGGGAAAGCCCCAGTATCTCCCGAAGGGGTCACATCTCCCGAAAGTA
>JACCDW010686101.1_pt1 | contig 17257 bp, 12 predicted proteins | sample 7449781 | NCBI WGS metagenome assembly JACCDW01 (sample SAMN15323449, study PRJNA562643) | freshwater metagenome | isolation source: river surface water | place: USA:Blue River Watershed | collected 2017-08-18
CTTTTTTGACTTTGGTCATTGCAGCTAAGATTTCGTCTACAAAGTCAATAATGCTTTGAGAATATCTTATACTTTCAGCAAATTGAATAAAACTATTTTTAAAATCTCTATAAGCTTTCGAAGAATATTCTATGGCTTTTATAACATTAATCTGCTTGTCACATAATAAAGTTATAGCTAGAGGTGTTATACCAGAATGTTTTAAAAATCTTCTAGCATATCTGTTAAACCCGTATAAATCTCTTAGATTGCTTGTTCCCGGATATTTTCCTTTTAGGTCATCGATTACATCTAACGCAGATGATACATGATCAACAACCTGCCCTAGTGTAAAATCATTTATTTCTTGATTTAAAGGATTTTTTTCTAATCCTATAGGAATTTCATAATATCCATTTAGAGGTTCGGCCTCTGTGTAGACCTTAACAGAAACTATGTCGCCTACTGAAAGTGTAAAAGGAAACGTAAAAACATTGTTGTTTCTTTGATAAGAATCTCTATATAAAACACCATTTATATAAACTAAGACCTTGAATATGTTAGACGTATCGGTAACGGACCAATTAATAGCATTAATTTCTATTGTATTAGATGATTCAACAACTTCAGCAGAATCGATTATAGGTTGATAATAAATCCTATCGGTTTTCTCCCAACAGTTTCCATATTCATCATTGTGATTAAACTTATAGTATCCAGTTGAAATATTTTTTGTTATTTCAGTTCTGTCTACTTCAAATGTAAAAGTTTCTTTATCCCAATCAAAATCAAAAAGAATATCTCCTACATTGTCTATGTTAAGATACTTTAAAGGAAATCCTAATTCAGAATCAACAACGCCATTTCCTACCGCATAAGAGATAATAGACGATCCACTGAAACTAGATACTTGATATCTGTCTGTATCACCGAAAGATACTCCGTCGTCATCAAAAACATTAAATGCTGGAGATTGATTAACAGCTATTTTCCTCTGGCTAGGTATCCAATTATTGCCGTTGAAATGATACATCAGACCAGAATTTCTTTTTCCTCTAGTTACTAAAACTCCCTCATTTAGTACAGGTTCTGTATCTTCTGTTTTTCTAAGTGTTATTTGTTTACGATCAGGACTTAATCTCCAAGCAGTATTATCCAACGGATGATAGGCAAACCTTGCTGTCATTGCTCCTTGTAGTTGAGAAAAAGCATAATTTACAGTAGGAGTAAAATCAAATCCCTGTCTCGAAACAGAGATAGTGAATTCTGTTGCGTCGGGATCATCGTTAAACACGTCTTTGATAAAATAAATCTGCCCTGCTTGAACTCCTGCCGAAACGTTACCGGCAAAAGATATCGCCATATCTCTTTCTAGAGAATTATTTTTTGATATTTTAAATCTTTTAGTTGATGTTACGGTAGATAAAATGCTTGTCTGGTTAGAAGGCGATTCTACCAAAGAAGTCAATGTTTGTCCTTGATATCTTACAGATTCGCCTAGTTTATAAGTAGATTCTATATTCCAATCTTCCCTAAAAACTGATCCTGTACTGTGAAAAATAAATTCTACTTCATAGATTTTGTTATTGGCTAATTTATCTGTGTCAGCTGTCACTAAAACTCGGGCCCCAGGAAATAGTTCTATTCCGTCTATACTGTAACCCTGACTGCCTTCGATCGTTGAAAATACATCAGTGGTAAAAGTATCTACTACATCCACTTCTTTTTTAGCAATAGTTCCATGATTATAAAGAGATAGATCTGCTGAAAATTCTATGATAGGCCGTTTAGCTCTTTTTTCGTCAGGGGCGTCAAAATCTGTGCCGTTGAAATTATGGCTATATTTTAATACTTCTTGATGGAACCATCTATTGTATCTGCTCCAAGGATTAGAATCTTGACTGGCTCTGTTGATTACTATATAATCTTTCGTTCCAGGATAAGACGTAGCATCATCAAATGGTTCGCTGTCAAAACCTGCGTTATCGAATAATACTTCCGGAAACTCGTTACTGAGATTAGGCGCACTTAATGAATTCCACAGAATCAGTTTTATCTCGTTTCCGACTCCTTCAACTAACCATCTACCTTCAGCATATTTAGAAGGAACAACTTGCCCTAAAAAGTATACCAGCATTCCGTTAGATAAAGAAACACCATTACTGCTCGTATAGTTAGACTTACCGATTATTTCTTTTTCTATATCTATCTTTGTATTAGTATCTACATTTTGTATTATAAATTTTCCAAATCTGTTAGGATCTGTTTGGCTCTGGTAATAAAGAATATCGGGAGAATCTAGAGGAACATCAAATGTAATCGTTCCTTTGATAGTTCCATTATTTGTAACACCTTGGTTATAATCCAAAGGATTATAAACTACACTGTTCTCAATAAACTCCCAATCTTCCGAATCTTCATTAATAGTACTACCGTCACCTACTGCTATATTTCTTTTAGCTCTCCATAACTTTTCATCGAAAATAACAAATTGACCTGCTGTAATAGGTTTGTCAGGATCATAAGCGATACTGCCGGAATCGTAAGCTGTTCTGATTACAAATCCGTGATTAGGAGCATTAACCTGGAATTTATATGTTTGTCCTCTGTACAGAGTAATTGTAGGATTATTAGTTAATCCGTCTGGGGTCAGTACAAATGTCGACCCTAAACCTAGTTTTACTTTAAATGTGCTGGTTATTTCTTGATTTTGTCCAAGAATTTTTATAGGTGGTGGGCCGTCGGGTATCCAATAGTATTCTCTATAATTTACAAGTTTGTCCCAGTCTAGAGGAGGACTCCATGAATAATGATCTTGATCTGTTATTAAATCATCTCTTTCAGATTCGTTTCCGAAAAATTTAATTTGATTTTTAAAATCTATATAATCATAAAACGAATTTATTTTTTCGTTTTCTTTGATTACAACAGCAGGCTCTAATTGATATCGACTTCTTAATGTTTGGTCAGTATCTAAATAAACATCTTTTGACGAAAAGGTTTTTCCGTAACGTTTTCCTATATAACCTACAGTTTTTTCTAATGTACCGGGCTGTGTAAGAGCATCTAAACTGGCTGATAAAAACTTATCGTTAGTTTCAGTCTGGAAAATATTAGGTAATAAATCTACCGTACGCCTGATAGGAATTTGACTTTTAGGATATACTTTATCTGCCATTTTTTTATAAACCTATAATACTATTTGATGAAGCATTTATCTCGGATGTCGTGATAGAACTTACTATTGAAATATCATCAACAGTAGCACCGCTGACAAAAATCTCTTCTGATCCGCACTGTATTTCAAATAGACTACCAAAAACTTGATCTGATTGTTTGGGAACTATAACTAGATTACTTACATCAGGAGCTACCTCATTAATTACATAGGTAATAAGTTCTCCTAGATAAAATTTATCCCCAAAGTCCCAGTTAGCTATATCAAAGAAAGAATCGATAGCACTTACGATTCTAACTTTTAGATCATTATCGTTGATAGATTTTGTTGGATTTTTTACTGCTTTAAATTGTGCTTGTAAGACTGGTTCAGCAGTAGCGCCAAATAATACTTTGTAATTTACTGGATAATAGATTACTTCGTCGCTGATAGTTTTTATAAGATCTAAACTAGTACCATATGAGATTCTTAAACCTTCACTGGTAGGTGGTGTTGGTTTGCTTACCGCACCTTTTAGATACTTTCTAAATTCTGTATCGTAAGATCTCGTAAGCAAATATACATCTATTATATTACTAACACTAGGATCGATTCTTCGATCAACATTAGCACTGTGTAAGTATTGAAATTTAATATTTGGTCTACCTATTACTGCTTTGTATTGAGGTTGAACTAGATAGGTATTGGTAGCTCTATCTACTAAAAAAACATTATTATCAACTGGCGAATAAAAATAAACTAGTTCTTGATCTTGAAACTGATCAATAGCCACTGATTCTCTTGAGAATCTTATTTTTATAACCGATTCGAATGGATTATCGATATACACATAATCGATATTTCCGCTTGTATCAAATTCTTTTTTGAAAAATATATATTTTAAATCTAAATCTGTTCCTGCTATAAGTTCAAAAGCTTCGGGATTATCAATGACTCCGTCGTCATCTGAATCACTGAATGCTAATTTAATTTCTTTAGCACTTTGATACCCATCCTCAAATTTTACAGTTGTGCTCACTTCAAAAGATATATCATTAATCAACGGCGCAATTAAATTTTTGTCTTGATTGATACCTAAAATTTTAACTGTGTCTTTTATAACTTTTCTATTTCTACTATCGTAAGTTTTTTGATTTACATCAAAATAAAATCTGTTTTGTTGGAGACTTCCAAAAATATAATCTAACCCTCTTATTCTTATTACATATTGATCGGGTTCTTTAATAAAAGCTATAAGCCAAGATGAATCAATGTTGTTATTTGTTGTGTCCCCGGCGGTACCTAAATTAAAATCTGCTAAAATATTAAGATTAGTGGCTGTAATTATTTGCCAATCCGATGTAACTGGCGAATATCTTAATCCAAAATTTAAATCAGATGTAATCAAGTTTACTATTTCAGCTTCAAGGGCGGTGGGAAAATTTGTTGTGAATCTAGGTACTATCCTAGATATAATCGCGCTTGAACCTGGTAAACCGGTTCCTGGGATAACTTCATTAAAGACAACCGGTCCTAGACCGTTGGCTAAAACTCCTCTGTTTGAATTTGTACCGTCACCTGTAACTTTTACAACCTTAGTCCAAATATAATCGGTTTGTAAAGGGTCGGTTAAATCTATATCAACTAATTCGCCTAATCTGAATGCTTTACCGCTAGGTGGTACAAATTTTACCAACGATCCTGATAGAAGATATTTTAACAAGTTACTGGTATAGGTTCCTACTTTTAATAAACTTTCAAACTGATCTACGAAATAACCTGTTGAAGCATTTATTTCATTAGTTACCTGTTTCCATATTGTATTTTCCGAAGGAAACAAAATTCTATCGAATTTGGTTAGATAAAAATTATAAAATTCATCTGTGTTAAGTTCGACTTCTATCTTCTGTCTAATAAAATTTACTACATCTAATCTATTAACATACTTAAATGTTAATTTTTTTTCTATCTCTTCTTTGTAGATATATCCGTCGTCACCATAAACATTCACTGAACTATATTTTCCAGTAGCATCAATAATATCAAAATTTCTACTAATGCCGCTAGACGTTCGATTGATCGCTTTAACTTTGATAATATCTTGGCTACTGATTAATGGAGCGAGATTATAGTCTTCGCTTGTCACCATTCTATTTTGAGTATAATATATAGCAGGAGCACGATTTCTTATACTATCAATGTCTTCTGATGCTGCCGCATTAGTAATTGTATATTTTAAACCGAGGCTAATCGTAAGCTCGTGTTCAACACCTTGCTGATTTGTATAAGGAATACCTATGTTGATACCGCGCATTTCTGAAGGACTTATCACATATGATAATCCGCTACTAACACGATAATAAACACGGAAATTGCCTCTAGGAAGATTTCCATAGATTCCGTCTGAAAAAACTAAATCTATTTTGTCATCTGCTTTTGTAACTACATTATAGATATTTCTATTAGCAGAGTTAATACTGTTATAGGCTATGTTATTACCAGTAAGAGCTGATACTTTTTGCCATTCGTCTTGCTGTGTGCCTGTTTGATTAACAGAATATAACCATACATCAGAATCATTGATGTTAGCTACATCAACTGTTACTATCTCATTAGTACTAGGTACATCAATATTGAAATCAGTTAGTTCTAAGCTACCCTGTTTCAATAACATAAAAAAACCGCTATTGTTGCTTCCTGGTCCTTTTCCATCTTGTTTATAGACAAAACCAATTTCTCTGCCTGGTAGGGGAGACTCCTCGTAAAAATCTCCTTTGTCATTGAAAGCTGTACTAACTACTTCAAATGTTATTCTTTTATTAGCTACTGTTTTATTAAAACTAAAAATAGGTACATCAGTTAATCTCGATCTAAAACGATATTGTTCTGTAGCGATACCTTGTACTGTTCCCGATCCTTGGCTTCTACCGAACTGAGTATTGTTGCTCATCGCAGAGTTTAAAATTAAAGTAAACTGTTCGAACCAGTTTGGATTAGTAGGATCGTTCCAAATGATTATTTGACCAGAAAGATTTTGACCTGATCCGTCTAAGATATCTTCTGTAGTTGATATAGTATCAAATTTAAGAAGTCCGCTAGCTGCTATATTCCTCTTAGCATTGTAAGCTATCAGTCTTGCTAGGCGTAAAACAGATTCTTTGGTTTCGGCTAGCTCGATAAAATTTTCTCTAGATGCTAGATCTACTCTAAAAGCAAGACTCTGGCCTACAAAAGCTATAGCATCTATCAAAGCAAGATATTCGCTGCTTTCAATATAATCGTTGAAATCTTCAGGATAATTTTCTCTCAGATATGTGATTATAACTCGTCTTAAATTTTCAAAATCGTAAGATTTGAAATCAGCATTTTTGAATGTCTGATATATTCTTTTCCAATCTTGATTAAGTAGCAGATTATTTTGTCTAGTTGTAGTAGTCATTGTGTTATACCTTACCTAATATTTACCCTAAAAAATAAACAGACTAGTTAATGATATTATTAGCTCTGTCGAATTCAAGACGTAAAACATCTACTAAGTTTAAAGGCAAATATATAAGTTCTGCTTCTATTCTCATACCCTGTTCAGTAGTGTCAACTGATACAGTATTAACTTTTACACGTCTATCAAAATTAATAATTTCTTCTACGTTTTTTGCTATTGCTTCTTTGATTTCTGGAGTAAAATTTTCAAATAACACATCCCAAATTATTGTTCCAAAATTAGGATTTTCTAATTTTTCTCCTTTTCTAATATAGAAATGATTTATTATATCCTGTTTTACTAGCTCAAAATCATATAACTTATAATTTTTTTTATATTCCTTTGAACTAAAACCTCTGTATCTAAAAGATTGAGAAACATCATCACCCACGGACGCTCTGTTTTTTGCTATTACACGATTGCTTATAATTTTAGTCATTATCTTTCCTTAAAACGGATTATCACTAGGTTTTTTATATTTTTTCCAATCTGCTGGAGGTGTCTTAAGATCTTCAGTATTTGATTCATTCCTACCTTTAGAATCCCTATCAGTTATATCAGGTTTAAATTTTGTTCCATCTAAATTTTCATGATGAGCATACGGCTCAGGTGTGGGGACTCTTCGCAAAATAGTTTCTAAATCAACAGGATCATCTTTGGCAGTCGGTGCTGATAAATCTGGCAATTTATGAGTTTTAAGAACTTTAGGAATAGGAGCTTTCTCAGCTACAGGACCGTTCATGTGAATTTGAGGAGCAGTTTCTATTATATTTCCCCCGGCATTAGTTTCATTAGATTTTCCAGATGTCTGCCATATGTGGCCTTTAGCATTGATGTCTAAATCGCCGGTGCCAGGAGTTGGGCCGGTCTGTCCTAATAATATTTTTCCGTTGGCTCCTATTAACAAATTAAAATCTTTTCCTGTTTCAATTTGTATTTCTTCTTTCGCCTTAATATTAATATTCCTGCCTGCTTCAAAATTAATATCTCTATCGGCATAAAAATTAAAATCTTGTTTTGTTCTTACACTTACACTATCTGTAGCGAAAATATCAATTTTTCCATCACTAGTTAATTCTATCCATGCTGTTCCTTTAGCATTTCCTATATAGATCAAATCTTCAGAATTGTGTAATAAAATTTGATGGCCAGTTCTAGTTCTAATTCTAAAGTGTTCGTTATAAGGAATGTCTTTATCTGCCGAAGACCAGGGATGTTTTTCATATACAGGCGGACCTTCTGAAGGTGTCTTTGTCCGATAGTATCTGTCATCACCGTCGTCCATTACAAACTGAGTTCCACCTAAGCGACTCACAGGAACAGGCGACTTACTTGGACTTTGACGATTTCCTATGAACGACTTTTTTCCGTTACGATCAAGAGGTCCAGGACTACTCATACCAAAAACCATATTAGGAATATCTCGTCGAGATGTACTATTAGTAGTTCCTCTGAACTCGTCGCGTATTAACCCTTGAGTTTGTATTCTTTTCGCTATAGGATGTACTGCTCTTTCTATTTTATCTATTTCTAAGCTTTTTGTTAGTTCGTTGGCTTTACGATTATGTTCAGAAACCGGCAATGGATGATCGCCTTGATCATAATCTTGATCTGTTTTATAATTTTTTGATCCGCCTATCGCTGGGACCATATGGTTTTGAAATTTATCTTGAACACAGCATAACCAAAATCCCTGCGAAGCATCGCCATTGATAAAGATTACAATACCTGTTACCCCTACATCAGGCGGCACCCCCCAAAATCCATAACTTTTTTGTGTATCGTCATGTGTGAGATTTTTTCCAGTAAATTCATATGCTGTTGATCCGTAAAAAGGGCTAGCATATTTTACTGGGTATGTTTGTGTTTCGTCCCCAACTTGATTTCCGGATTCGCGTAAGAGTGTTACTTCTAGTCCTCCTTGAAAAGTAGGATCTAGATGTCCTACAATCTTAGCTAGATAAGGAAAATTTCCTAAACTTCCTTGTGCTGATTTTCTAGCCGAAACTCTTCCGTCAGTGGTCATGTATTAAGCTCCAGGGTTATCATAGATATATGGTTTGTCTTTCAATTCTTCACCTATTCTGGTAGGCATCGGATCGCCAGCAGGTCCTTCGACGTCTTGAGCAGGCATTCTCGGTCCTTGAAGTATTGTTCTGTAGACATTCCCTGAAAATCTATGTTCTACCTGCACTACCTTATACAAACCACTAAACGGACTATTGGCGTCTCCTTCTTGAAAGGCCATTAATCCATCGGCCCCTCTTGCATCAACTGGTGTCCTAAAGTTAACTGCTACATATAAATCTCTAACCTGATAGTTCATGGTTCCGTCCGCTATCGAAGTGCCGCCGCCAGATGGATGGTAATTTCCTATGCCGTTTTCGGGTAGCCAATACGGATCTCCTAGAATTTCTATGTTTAATTTAATCATATCCTTAGCAGAATTTAATGAGGCCATGTAAAATTCATTAGCTATTTTTTGAACAGGATCTAGATTACCTGATCCCGACTTAAAAGGAAGATTACCTACTCTCAAATCCGGTTTGACTGATGCGGCATTATTAGATTGAGACACTCCTGCTTGTCCTTTACTTCCTTCAGTTTTGTTTACATCAGGAGGTACAGAAGCATTTACTCCTGGATTAGCAGTTGTTCCTGTGTCTTCTGCTTTGTTAGGATCTATAGCTACGAAAAACAGATTGTTAATTTGTATATCAAATTTTAGTACGTCGGTATTTTTACCGGTGTAGATATAATTGTATTCTTTGACTAATTCTGCCTTAATATTCGAAACACCCAGAGCTTTGGCTTCTGGTCCTAAAAATACACTATGATGGATTTTATAAGGTTGAATTCTAAAAATTATTTCTTTTGGATAATCTTTAATCTTTTCATCTAGTTCTGGTTGTAGTTTAATATCTACATTTAACCTCCACCAGGTAATAAATCCGTTACCATCAAACTTACTAGGATCGGTAGCATTTTCTCTGGCTTCCTTTGTAGATAGTATAACTGTATCAATAATATTTGTTATGCTATCACCTTGACTAAACTGCAGAGATTTTTCTTTAGGATTAATAGTCATTTTACCTCTAATGACTTTGCCGTCTCCCCCGTCAACATCTCCTATTCTTTTATAAACTTCTGTTCCTCCAGCAGAAGTGGGAGAAAATTCTAAACTTCCTTTGTTAACAGGTTCGAACGGATTAGGACCTCCCCAGTCGCAAGGTATAAATTCAATAGAATAAACATCGGGCTTTGTTTTTTTTTGATCTTTGACAAGCTGTTGTTCTCTAGCATTTAGTTGACCGACTAGACTGTTTGTAGGATGGTCTACTAACGCTTCTTTCGCAGTTTTACCTATTAATTTTATGTCGGTATAAGTTGTGTTTATAGTGGCATTAAACAGAGCGTGTGTATAAGGAAAAGTTTCAACTTTATATCTACTTCCGCCTTCGTTTACAGAAAATTCTATTTTTTTTAGCTTGACTAAAAAGTAATAGGGTCCTATAACAGAAAATTCGTTGGTATTTGATTGTCCGGCGAATTCTAATTGTATAACATATGGAGCGTTGTCTAGATAACTTTTATATCCTGCTGCCAAAGCCGCAGATTGACAGGACTGTAGAAAAAGTCCTAGGCTGAAAGGTTCAAATATTTCAAAGTTGATAACTATCTGAGAAGTATTTCCTGCTTGAGGTGTTGCTCCTACAAAAGTTTTTAGCTCAACATTATCAACAAAATATTCCGGAACACCATAGGCAGTCTGTACCCTTTCTCCGTTATATCGACCAGCCGAAGAAAATATAACATTTTTTAAAGCCCCTCTATAAGCAGTCGTATTAACTTCTCCCGGAGTAGGACAGGCCATAGTCCATAGACAATTAAATGAAGCAAAATTTTCTAGTTCGTTTCTTAAAGCAGGCATTATTAACTCGATAAAGAATTCAACAAATCTTCTTTTCTAGGACAGTATATTGTTATTCCTGGAATGAAGTCGTATATGGGATCTTTTAAAATTTCTCTGTTTCTGTTGACAAATATCCACCACAACTTTGGATCTCCGTACAGATCATATGCCAACAGATCTGGTCGATACTTATATTGAGATTCTATAATGTACACCGAATCATCTTGACTCTTAGGTATTTCTCTATAATTCATAATTTCCAAATATGAATCATTTTGAAGAGTTGTATGCCAAGGTGAATTTTTTTTATAAGTTGCCATAATTAATAAGTGATTACACTGTTAGCATTTCTATATGCTTCTATATTGAATGATCGCTGCGCAGTCCTGCTGAATATCGGAACCACTGTAAATGAAATAGAACTAAGTCTTGGCACGTAATCTTTGTCAACTTCTATATAACTGACATCGTCTTTGAGATCTACCTGAAATGTTTTTACTACAACAGGAACATTTGGTAAAAGCTTTGATTCGGGACCTAAACTAAAACCTTTAAGTGTACATATAGGTGGCGGTTGTCCTTGTTCTGGGCTGGCTCCGTAAAACATCTTTGTTAGTGTTCTTCCTAACAATACCATTTCTAAATATTCTCTACCATCAGCTACTGTTTCTACCGGCCATTCACAAGAAATAGTAATGTCTTGGGGTTGACTATTCTTGTATGCTAAAAAAGGATAATTTGTATGTACTAAATCAACATTAGTATAGTTAGCTACCATTGATAGTGAAATAGTAGGTATTACCGGAAATACAACTTCGCCGAACGACAGCGGAGCACTTATCCTTACTCGCCAATCGCCATCTCTAGATGGATAAACCTTAACAACATCTGCTTCTGTTGATAAACTAGGTACCCCTGTAGGAACGTTCTTTGATCTAGCTGCTCCTATAAAATCACCAACAGCACCTGTTATACCACCTAACACACTAGAAGCAGCCGATGATAAAGCAGATAATCCGCCGGCAGCGATATTAGTAACACCTTTAGCTAATGAACTTACCGCTCCGATAGCCCCATTAGCTAGCCCACCAAGAGCGGCCTGAGCACCACCTGCTAAATTAGATGTAGCGCCTACATTGGTAGAAATGTTTTTTAAGTTTCCTAATGATACAGAGCTCTGAACGGTTGAGGATAAATTATTATTAGATCCATTGAATCCCGCTGACACTCCATTTAAACCGCTTCCAATTCCGCCTCCCAACCTATTTGTGGTGGCGTCTATTCCTGCCAAACCGGGATTATACGGCGGTGTGTTACCTGTTCCGCTCAGCTGATTTATATTATTTTGAAGACCCGGCGGTGTATAACTACTCGATGACGAAACAACGGGGTTTATCGAAAGAGGCATAATTTGTCCTTTTATGGTATTTATTATTAACAAAATATGCTATTATATTAATAACTCTAGGAGATCATTCTTAAATGACAACAGTACCAAAAATAAAATATCTAACTAACAAGGATTTATTGCGAGAAATACACCTATCAAAAAATACATATTGTTCTTATCTGCTACAAGATTACTCTACATATGATTTGATTGTTTCTGATGTTTCTAAAATAAATGTGAGAACTGCAGCAACAGCTAAGAAAAACAGAGCTGCTAGACTGTCAAAACAGCTACACGAACAATCAGTTGCTTCTGGTAAAAAATCCAGCTTAAAAGATTTTGAAATAGACTATAAAAAAATATCTAAACACGATCTTGTTTTTAGAATAATGACATTTGAACACATACCGTTAGCACCTGGGCGCAAAAAAACCCTCAAGAATACCGCAGACAGCCACGAAAAAGTAAATTTTCCTCCTTTCCAACACTGGAAATATGACGAGAATGATAATTTAATCTGTGTAGGAAAAAGTCATTGGAAAGGCGATTTAAAAAGCGGTCAATTTTCTAAGGATCACGGTCATATGACCGACAACCTTGCTCGTATGTTTCTAAAACTTTGCGATCGTTATGCTACCAGAGGCAACGTTCGTGGTTATACTTATAACGACGAGATGAAGGGGCAGGCTATTTTACAATTAACACAAATAGGACTGCAGTTCGATGAATCTAAATCCGATAACCCTTTTGCCTATTATACTGCTGCTGTCACTAATTCATTCGTGCGCATCATCAATATCGAAAAACGTAATCAAAACATCAGAGACGATATACTGGAAATGAATGGTATGAATCCTTCGTGGACAAGGCAGAATAGCAGCAATGGAGGATATACAAATTATTCCGACGGCGGATCGGCTGATTGGGATTGATTTTAGTAATAATAATCTATATAATTTTAAGCTATGAATCTTTTCAAAAAAGCTGCTTGTTTCACAGACATACATTTTGGACTAAAGTCAGGTAGTAGAACTCACAATATAGATTGTGAAGAGTTCGTTAAATGGTTCTGCGAAGAAGCAAACAAAGAGAACTGTGAAACTGCTATATTTCTCGGAGACTGGCATCATAATCGAAGTACTACTGATGTCAGTACAATGAATTACACTGTATCTAATCTAGAAAGATTAAGTAAAAATTTCGAAAAAGTATATTTTATTCTAGGCAATCATGATTTATTTTACAAGGATAAGCGAGAAATTAATTCTATTGAATTTATGCGCCTGTTTCCTAATGTGGTTCCTATAAGAGATCCTTTTATATCAGGAGATGTTGCTATACTTCCATGGTTAGTAGGAGACGAATGGAGAAATGTTCCTAACATAAAAACACGTTATATTTTCGGACATCTCGAACTGCCTAGGTTCTACATGAATGCTATGGTACAAATGCCTGATCATGGACAATTACAGATAGATCATTTCGTTCATCAAGAATATGTTTTTAGTGGGCATTTCCATAAACGACAAACCAGCAGAAATATAACTTATATCGGCAATGCTTTTCCGCACAATTATGCGGACTCCGGCGATGATGATCGTGGAATGATGCTTTTAGAATGGGGAGGAAAACCGGAATATCGAACTTGGCCGTCTCAACCTGTTTTTAGAACATATAAACTAAGTCAAATTATCGATGCTCCGGAAAAACTGCTCAAAGAAAAGATGAATTGTCGCGTTACAATTGATTTGCCTATAACATTCGAAGAAGCTAATTTTATCAAAGAACAATTTATTCCGCAGTATAAGTTAAGAGAACTTATGCTTATTCCTGAAAAAGTTGAAATAGAAACCAATCAAGCTCCTATTGACATACAATTCGAGAGCGTTGACACAATCGTAATGAATCAAATTAATGCTATAGAAAGCGATACCTACGATAAAAGCGTTCTATTAGACATTTACAAAGAATTATGATCAAAATAAAAAACTTAACTGTTAGAAATTTCATGAGCGTGGGCAATCAAACCCAAGCTATCGATTTTGACCGTGGGCAGCTGACCTTGGTCTTAGGTGAAAATCTAGATCTAGGAGGTGATGACTCTGGTGCCCGCAATGGTACAGGCAAAACTACAATCATCAACGGACTGAGCTATGCTATCTACGGTCAAGCCCTTACAAACATCAAACGTGATAATCTTATAAACAAGATTAACAGTAAAGGGATGTTAGTAACTGTTACATTAGAAAAAAACGGTATCGAGTATCACATTGAAAGAGGTCGTAAACCTAATCTTTTAAAGTTTAGCATCAACGGGCAAGAACAAGAACTACAAGATCTCGATGAAAGCCAAGGTGATAGCAGAGAAACACAAAAAAGCATAGAAGAAATGATTGGTATGAGCCACGAGATGTTTAAACACCTAGTAGCTCTAAACACTTATACAGAACCGTTCCTGTCTATGAAATCTGCCGATCAGCGAGCTATTATTGAACAGCTATTGGGTATTACTATATTGTCAGAAAAAGCAGAAGCCTTAAAAGAACAAACTAAAATTACTAAGGATGCTATTGGATCTGAAAATACTAAAATAGAAACAATAAAGGTTTCCAACGACCGTATTCTTCAGAGTATTGAATCTCTAGAGCGTAAAGAAAAGATCTGGAACGATCAAAAAGAAACATCTTTAGATAATATTCGAAAAGCTATTGATAAACTTAGCACTATAGATATAGATAAAGAAATTCAGGATCAAAAAAATCTTACAGAGTGGAATAAGATTAAAAAAGATCTAGACAGTTTAAATGCTCTTATAGCAAAACAAACTGCTACTTTAGAAAAAGAACAAAAAGTAAATGAAAAACTTATAAAAGAACTACAGAGTTTGAAAGATCATACTTGCCATGCCTGTGGTCAAGATCTCCATGACGACACACATCTCACAATGATCACTTCTAAACAACAACAAATAACAGAATCTTCTAAGTCTTTAACTGAATTAACACAAGAGCTGAATCATCTAAACGAAGCAAAAGAACTGATAGGTGAGTTAGGCGAATGTCCAAAAGTACAGTATGACAGTTTAGAAGAAGCTCTAAATCACAAAAACACAGTAGACGGACTAGTTAAAGATCTAGAGATAAAAGAAGCCGAAGAAAATCCTTATATAGAACAGATTAAAGAATTAAAAGAAACAGCAATTCAGGAAATAGATTGGAATTATCTTAATCAACTAGTTTCTATGAAAGATCATCAGGAATTCTTATACAAATTATTGACAAATAAAGATAGTTTTGTTAGAAAACGTATAATTGATCAGAATCTAGCTTTTTTAAATCAACGATTAACATATTATCTAGATAAAATCGGACTTCCTCATATAGTTGAATTTCAAAACGATCTAAGTGTTATCATAACGCAGTTAGGTCAAGACTTAGATTTTGATAATTTAAGTAGAGGAGAGCGTAATAGATTAATCCTAAGTCTAAGCTGGGCATTCCGTGATGTATGGGAAAACTTATATTCTCCTATAAATTTATTGTTTATCGACGAACTAGTAGATTCGGGAATGGACGCTAGCGGAGTAGAATCTAGCATAGCTGTTCTTAAGAAAATGACAAGAGAAAGAGATAAGAACGTATTCTTAATTTCGCATAGAGACGATTTAACTAGCCGTGTCAATCATGTCCTAAAAGTAATTAAAGAAAACGGATTTACAAATTATTCAAATGATGTAGAGATTGTAGAATGAGTACTGAATCTCATGACAATATGATAAGAGCTTTCCAAGAATATGCTAAGTGGCAGGATCGTTTTGAATACAAAGGATCTGACGAAGCAGGCATTAAGGCACGAAATTGGCTATTAGAAATTAGAAAATTGGCTTTTGAGAGACGCCAAGAAATACAAAATAAACGCGAAGAAATGAAAAAATCCAGAAAAGGCATTATAGGAAGGCCACCCAAGCTAACTAAGTGAGTGCTGTGGACTTACCAAAATCAAATCGTAGAAGAAATACCCGAAGGCTACATTGGCTTTGTTTATCTTATCACCAATCTACAGACCGGACAGAAGTACATAGGCAAGAAACTAGCACAATTCAAGCGTACTAAACCACCACTCAAAGGCAAAAAACTTAAAAGAAGAAGCACAGTAGAAAGCGATTGGCGCGATTACTGGGGTTCTTCCGATAGGCTCAACGCAGATGTCCAAGCACTAGGTCCGGAAAAATTCACTAGAGAAATACTTTATCTTTGTAAATCCAAGGCAGAAATGTCGTATTTAGAGGCAAGAGAACAGTTTGAACGCCGAGTTTTAGAAACAGATGACTATTATAATGGCATTATAAACGTCAGAGTAGGCGGATCAAACATACTTAGGCAACGTCTCGAAGAACAAAAAAAGGCAAAATAAAAGCGGTTTTTTGGCTAGCGCAGGCCTAAGTTCGTGCGCTCTATACCTGGTCAATCGTGGTCACAGGGACGGAATTCCATGCCGCAATGGTACTCAACTACTACCCATTTATGGATGAAGATCGCTTAAAACCTGCGATTTAGTTGTTTGAAAAGGATAAGCAAAGGTAAAATGAGGGGAGAAAAACCCCACGAATGCAAGTATGTTAGCGTATATTTGTATTCCGCCGTCATATAAAGACGCAGCTCGAGGTACCGGATGACCGCCTCTGTAATGCTGTAACGCTAAGTGGTCTTGTGCAACTCGCATAATGCTTTTTTCTTTGCCCGATTCTGGGCAAAGTGTGGCTGAACAATCTGCATAATACTTAAATGCTTCGCATATATATTAAAATCAATTAAATAAAAAAAGTGTTTGAGCGATAGCGAAAAACACGAGCGAGCTTGTCTCGCTCTTAAATGAATAAATATACTACTCGAATTAGGAAAATGTCTTTATGAAAATCGCTGATATATTAATAGAAAGAAAAATTGACGAAGCACCTGTTGGCATGTTGAAACGTGCTGGATTAGGAATAGCTGCTAAATTTGGTAGTGATACAGCTAAGGGCGCATTAGATACTGCTAATATCGCAAATGGTCTTAGAAAGGCATACAGTTATTATCTAGGACAAACTGGACAAAAACCTAATTCTGATTCAATTATTGCTTTCTTAAAAACAAATGGTTTAGCTACCGACGGTGCAGAGAGAGCTATACAACAAGCATCAGTTGGTTCTGGTGTTAAATTTGTTCCTGGAAGAGGTGTAAAAAATACTACCGGTGGTGCTAAGCCTGGAGTAAATCCAACTGCTGCACAACCAGGTCCTGGTAATGCGCCAGCTGCTAAAATCGAACCAACAATGGACGAACCAGCGGCAGCACC
>JACCDW010099518.1_pt1 | contig 17256 bp, 20 predicted proteins | sample 7449781 | NCBI WGS metagenome assembly JACCDW01 (sample SAMN15323449, study PRJNA562643) | freshwater metagenome | isolation source: river surface water | place: USA:Blue River Watershed | collected 2017-08-18
CCGTGGAGAACTATTAAAAATATTGATGGATCTACAGTTATTCATTATGGCAATACGAGAATAAATTAAGTATGCAAAACAAATTTTGTAAAGCACTGAGTAATGCGTTAAGTTTTCGAATACCTGGGGATTCAAACACTTTAACATTTAATCCCTGCTGCCTTTACAACACTTATATTCCTTTTCACCCTACGCTGTACAAAAAGCATAGAGATATTTTTATAAAATCTGATAAGGAATTTCTTCCCGACTGTAGTAAATGTCAGTTAAAAGAAAAAACACACGGTACTAGTCATAGACATTTTATGAACAGAGACATTCCTGACGGAATCGGAGATCAAATTCATAAATTAGAACTAGTTCTTGATACTACTTGCAATGCAGCCTGTATACAGTGCGGAACTTATCAAAGCAGCCTATGGCGCAATGAATACGCTAACAGAGATAAAAATTACGCCCACATACAACCAGAAAGTCAGATTGACGCTAAGATTGATCAAATCCAAAGCAGTGTAGATTTTAGTACTGTTAAAGAATTTCACTTTTGGGGCGGCGAGCCCCTATTAACAGACACGCATTTAAAATTTCTTGAACGTATCGAAGATCCATCTGACGTAGTTGTTAGATATACAACTAACGGAAGTATTTTCCCAGACGATAACATATTAAAGTTATGGGAACGATTTAAGGAAATTAAAATAGGTATTAGTGCTGACGGAGTTGGAGACAGATTCCACTATATCCGCTGGCCGTTAAAGTGGGAAAAATTTGCAAGGAACGTAATACATTTTAGAGATGATACTCCTGATAATATGGAGTTTCACATCAACTGTTGTGTTGTGCCTTTAAATGCTCTATATATAACAGAATTAACTGAATGGCTTGAAGAGAATTTTAATAAACATCCTCGAGGACCGTATGCAGGAAATAAAATAAACTGTAATTTTATACGAGGAGAAGGTACATTAGATATTGCGTGTACACCTATGAGCCTAAGAGAAGAAGTATGGAAAAAGTTAGGTGATCAACATGTAATAAGCAATGTATTAAAAGAATTACCTGTGCTTGAACCAACACACATGCTCGCACACCTTGCAACATGGGATCCTGTTAGAAAATTAAATTGGAGAACTGTGTTTCCTGATGTTGTAAAACACTTTGAGTAGGAAAAATGAATTCTGATCGTTTAGGATATTATAGAGTTGGTTGGAAAAAATTTTACAATAAAACTCTAGCTATTTTAGAAAGCCATCAAACTGGTTATAAAATTGATTGGATTTTTAATAACGATGTATATGGTAAAATAGATTGGTCTATACCTGTGCCAGAATCTCTTAGTAGTCTTTATTTTACAAGAGCAAAACAGCTAAGAGAAAAGTACGATTATCTAGTTTTGTATTTTAGTGGTGGTGCAGACAGTACTAATATTTTAAAAACATTTGTTGATAATAATATTTTCTTAGATGAGATTGTAATGCAATTTCCTGAACCACAGGTTAAAGAGTATGACAATGTTACTGACAAGTCAAACAAAAACATCTATAGTGAAATTAAGTATCAAGCAGTACCAACACTTAACAATATTAAATTAAATCCTAATACTAAGATTCGTTATCAGGACTTTGCTAAACCATTACTTGACCTGTTGTCTAACGACAATTGGTTTGACGTAATTCCAATGGGGACAAATATTAGCCCGTCAGGTATTGGACGTCAGATATCTCAAGTAACCGAACCTCATATTTTAGAACTTTGTATGAAGGGAAAAAGCTGTGCGCAAATATTAGGTGTAGACAAGCCGCTTGTTCACTCTGACGGTACTGATTATTTTGCATACTTTTCTGATGTGAGTGCTATGCATTCGCCGCCTGTTGATTTTTCAAAGAGTGAAATTTTTAACAATTTATATCATACAGAATTTTTTTATTGGACACCTGATTTACCTCAGATAGTTGTTAAACAAGCGCAGTTGATCAAAGCATATTGTCAAACTAGCGAAACAGCTAAAGCACAAATTATGTCTTCGATGAAAAAGCATATTGGAACATTTAGGCCGTTGTTGCATTCTATAATTTATTCATCGGATTTAAAAATTGAATGGGATCCAGAAAAACCAAATTCTGCTGTAGTAAGACCCATGGACGAATGGTTTTGGAAAACTGCAACCACATCGCAGATAGGTAATTACGTAAGCGTGATAAATTATTTACGAGACAACAGTAACCCTGAGTATATGATTAATGGAAATATTGATAATGGTCTCTCCGCTCATACGACCGGATTTTATAAACTTTAATAAGAGGTTAATTTATGACACAAAAGATGAATGAAGCACAGAAGAGAAGTATAGCCAAAGCGATAACAGCAAGAATAATGTTTACTATGAGTCATTTAGTTAACGGTTTTATTGTTAGCGGATCTTGGGTACTTGGTGCTCAGATTGTAGGTGTAGCTGCGGTAGTTAATTTATTTTTATTCTGGGCACATGAGCGTGTATGGAATTTCTTTCAATTTAATAGGAAGCCCAAGGACGGCCTAATGTTTATTGACGGTCATCCTAGAACTGTTAGTAAGTCAGTAACGTGGCGAGCTTTAATTACTATTAATAACTTTATGATTCCGTTTATTTTAACAGGATCGTGGAAAGCAGCAGCAGCTTTCTTAACTATTGCAACATTAATGAATATTGTATTGTATTATACACATGAACGAGTTTGGAATAGATTCTCATGGGGCAAGCAGGCAGACCCACAGCCTGCTTAAATCTAAATACCCTATAGTATCGGCACTAATGAATCAAGTGTCGGAATTGTCCCTAGCTCTTGCAGTAAGCAGAGCTGGGGGCTTTCCTAGTATAAGCAGCTATTGTTATAGCAATGATTCCGAACTAATATCAGATCTTGAAAGTTTTGTTGCTCAGACAGGTTCATCAAATTTAATTCTTGGGGTTGATGAAAAAAATCTTTTAAATTTAAATTTAGTAAAAACAATTAAAGAACTAAAGATTACTCATATCCTTAGATACTTTAATGAAGATCCAAAAATTTCAGAACACACAAGGAACAATTGGAGAGTTATCACTGAAAATATTTTAAAAGATTTACAGTCAGTAAAAATTGAAATGAAGACAGACTTTAAGCCAATAACAGATTTAGATAAACTTTATTTTGTTAAAGGCAATGACGGCGCGGGCCGCCCTGGTAATGCTAGTACTAAGGAGTTATTTGATTTTCATATTATTCAAACACCAAATGCACAAATAGTACCAATGGGCGGAATAAGTACACCTGAACAAGTTAATTACTACATTTCTAACGGTGCTGTAGCAGTAGGATGCGGGACTGTTTTTGCAGCAGCAAAAGAAAGTGTATTAAGTAAAGCAGCAAAAGAAGCACTAATAGCAGCAGAAAGTAAATCATTAACAACTGTTGATGAAAACCTCAAACAACAGGGCCTTGTTTTTAGTAAAGCTATAATTGATAATCCTAACAATACCGCTTCCTTAAAACTTGGACTGTTTAGTGACACATCTGTAGGTATAATATTTGCAGGTAAAGGCGTAGATAATATTAAAAAGATAGAACCAGTAGAGGCTATTATAAATAACTTAGCATCTAAGCTAAGATAAATATACTATAGCTTTTAGGAGATATAAGCATGAGCGTAATACTAGAAAGTAAGAAAACCCGTCCAAATACCGATGTTCCTTGGTATGAATTTTCAGCTGGGTGGAAGCCACTTCTTGCAAAATACAATACTACATACGAAGTTAACAGACCGGATGTTCTTACCAGAATTACAAAGTTAACCTTCCCAGATCAAGCAACATACGATACTTGGAAGGCCGACCCCGATGTTGTTAAAGAACTAGCAGCAGCCGATGCATTTTTTAAGATTGCTAATATTCAGGTAGAACAGCAAGAACTGTAATCACTTCATGCGGGGTAAGTTTGTTCACCTGACACAAAACAAAGATCAGTTTCCGCTATTAGGGACTGATCTTTATTTTGTAAACCCGCAAATGATTCTTAATACAACATTAGAAAGAGATGCGCTACTTTCTAATGTTGATCAAAAATTACGGGACGAGCTGCTATTTGGGATTCATATGCACCCAGGCGGAGTATACCCAAGATTTAATCGTAACGAGTCTAAATTTCAAATAAGAGCAAATCCGTTATACTCGTTTTTGCCAAATCTTTCTTCACTAGAGAAATTAGATTTCTCTGATATTACAGACAAACGAGCACTAGAGCTTTTAGATAAATCTAGAAACTTTGAAAGAGTTTATCTTTTTTGGAGCGGAGGTATTGATTCTACGCTAATATTGTGTGCAATTTTAAAAAATTGGTCCCACGCAGATTTAGAAAAGTTACATATAGTTTTAAACAAATACAGCATTGAAGAAAATCTCTTCGTCTATAATACCTATATACGTGAAAAAATTAAAACAGTACCTACGGATAAATTCTTTTCAGGCGAAATAAATTTAGATCATAATTCCGTTTATGTAGATGGAAACGTAGGGGATACTGTTACATATCTTTGTTTAGATTATTTTGATAATGCCTATCCTGGGTATTACAACAAGCCTTGGAGAAGTAACATCAATGTGCTGGTAGAATTTTTTAGCACATACATGGACACACAATATGGCTATGAAATGTACAAACGTGTGGTTAGATCGTTAAATGCTAACAATCTCGAAGTAGAAACAATTTATGACTTTTTATGGTGGATAACTTTTAATTGGCTGCACGATAAATTATTATATAACATTTTATGGCAATATACTCCTTGCGTTTTCTCTAATGAAAATTTTAATACACAACAGTTTTTAGAAGAAAACATGTTTCAGTGGTTCAACTCTGAAGATTACCAAAATTGGACAGTATCAACTATTGGAACAGATTTAAGAATTAGAGATTCAATTTCAACAAACAAGTATTCATTCAAAAAGTATATCTACGACTTTAACAAGGATTATGATTACTTTTTAAACAAGCTAAAAGAGAGATCAACGCCTAGAAACAAAGTGGATGACAACCATATTATACTATGCGCTATTGATAGCGATTATAATTACTATTATAGACATACGTATGAAAAGGTTTGGCCTCCTAAGCAATGAACATTATAAAGCGTCCTCCCGGAGATCTATTTTCTTTTAGACTATTTGTAGAACTAAACTCCAAAATAAAGCAACCTAAAGACTCAATTTATATATGGTCATGTGTACTTGACCCAATATATGAACACGGTTTCTGGCCTGAAGAAAATGTTTGGGTAGTAGAAACTGAGCTAGATTATAGGGTGCGATTAGCCGACTCTATTAAATCAGATTTAGTAGTACTAGGTGTTAAGGATCATTTAACTTCGGGAGATTTTGATTATTGGGGTGAGCGACTTCCTGCTATAGTAGAATATCTTAAAGATTTGTTTGATTTTTATCGGAATAAAAAATTTATATTGTTCACCTCGGTAGAAAACCTTGGCCACTATATAACTGCTCACAATGTTAAAATAATACCTTGGGGTGGCGATATAACAAATCAACAAAGAGAGTATCAGAAATTAGATCCAGTACTGGATAAAAATTTAGATAGCAATTATAACTTCTTAAGCCTAAATAGGAATAAAAGATCTCATCGTGCTATGCTTGTTTCTTTATTACATGGATTAGAAATACAGAATAGCGGGTTAATATCATGTATGTTTAAAGATAGCATACAGGATTTATTTGAATATTCAAATTGGAAAGTTAAGGATAAGCAAGTTTATGAGAATGGCTTTAAGCGTGTAAAAGAGTCAACAATCCTGTTAGGTGATGATTTTGAAATTTATCAGAATCGTAATAATGATAATGTTAGTAATTTTAGGAACAAGTTGTCTTCGTATTATCGAGAAACATTTGTAGAAATTGTTACAGAAACTAGCTACACTGAACAGTGTTTTAATCTTACTGAGAAGACATTAAATTCTATATACGGTTGTTCATTTCCAATCTTAATCTGTAGTTCCGGAACTGTACAGTTTTTGAGAGATATGGGTCTTGATATGTTTGACGATATAGTTGATCACAGTTATGACAATATAGAGGATCCAAGCGAGAGACTTGAAGCTGCAATTACTAAGAACGTAAAGCTATTAACAGATACTCAGTTTACCAAAGAGTTATGGATTAAAAATAAATATCGCTTTGAAAGAAATGTTGACTTTTGTAAAGAAAAGTTGTATAATTTTTATAGTTCTAGAGCCACGAATATTTTTAACGAGATAATCAATGACCCAAACTTTTAAAAATGACGATTCCTTTTTTATTGTATTGATGCCTACGAGGTGTCCTATACGATTTTGGGATATTTATAAGTGGGTAGAAAAAGATTCAAATGCTCGCTTTAGGTTTATTCGAGACTTAGAAATTGAGTCTGAGCGTCTTACAATGAAAGAAGTTGACGAAATATATCCTGGAGTAAAAACCATAGGTATAGTTACAAATCCGTGGGCTCGTGTTGCTTACTCGTATGCAATGTCTATTGATCCACCCGAAGGATATCCAGGTATTGATAAAATTAATGAACTGTTTGAAGGAATTGATTTTTCAAGTTTTGATAATTACGTTAATTCTATAATTACCTGCAAGAGTCTAGCAAAAAAACATCATCCTACTCTATCACAATCATTTTGGTTAACTAACGAGGACAAGGATGTAGACTTTTTAATCAAGGCTGAAACTATTAACAAAGATTTTGAAGCAATACAAAAATACTTTACTACTGATAGACCTTTAGGAATTGAAGACTTTAATTTTGAGTATCAGAAATTTTACAGCGACGAGTCTAAAGATTTAGTGCAAAAGATTTTTGAAAAAGATATAGAAAAATACGGTTATAGTTTTTAAAATGAAAAAGCTCTACGATTTTATGTATGCAAAAAACATCGGGGATAACAACCCCGGAGTTTGGTCTATTGAGAATCGTCGCGAAAGTTTAGAATTTTTATTTTCTTGTTTACCAACAGTTAAGTGGAGCGAGGAGTCAACAGAATTAATCTACAGTGCTAGAAATGTAGTACGAACAGCCGAAGCACTGGACATAGAGCCGGCACAAGTACAAGAGTGGATGGATGATCCTTTATATTCAAAACTACGGGATAATGTTGTAAAGTTTAAAGTTCTTGATCGATCTGAAAAAGAAGTCATGTCTTTTTTAAAAGAATATTTTAACTTTTCAGAAATAAGAATTTTTTATCAAAATCTAAAACCTGGAGAAATGACACCATGGCACTTAGATGGTAAGAAACATAAAGAATACAAGCTAACCGAAAACGAGGAAGATCGCGTAAAGCGATACATAATTTTTTTAGAAGATCAGCATCCTGGACAGATGTGGCAGATTAATAATGATTATATACAGTGGAAAGCTGGTGACGTCTTAACATGGAATCAGAGTACTTCTCCTCACGGTACAGCAAATGTTGGCTACCATGATAGGCCAGTATTAATGGTTACAGGTATTGTAAATGTATGATATAATTTTTATTAGTTATCAAGAACCTAATGCTGAAAAGAATTGGAATGCTTTAAAAGAACGTTTTCCAACAGCAAAGAGGGTCTCCAATGTTAAGGGAATTCATCAAGCACACATTGCAGCAGCAAAGAAGTCTTTCACAAAGATGTTTTGGGTAGTTGACGGTGATGCTGAAGTCTTACCAACATTTAACTTTAGTTACGAAGTTCCTGAGTGGGATTTAGAAACTGTGCATGTATGGCGTAGCCGTAATCCTATTAACGGATTAATTTATGGTTACGGTGGTGTTAAACTTATGCCACGCAAACTAGCACTAAAGATTAATGTTGATAGTCCTGACATGACAACAAGCATGTCTAAGAATTTTAAAGTCATAGATGAAGTATCTAACATCACAGCATTTAATACCGACCCTTTTAATACATGGAAGAGTGCATTTCGTGAATGTGCTAAGTTGTCAAGCAAAATCATTGACAACCAGAATGATACTGAGACCAATGATAGATTACAGATTTGGCAAACCGTCGGTGAAGAACAGGAATTTGGCAAATACTGTATTGCTGGTGCTCGTGCTGGCTACGAATTTGGTAACGCTAATAAGACTAACATCGATGCCCTAAAGTTAATAAACAATTTTGATTGGCTATATGAGCAGTTTTCAAGAAATACCATTTGACAAAATAGTACATTTTGGTCAAAAGACGCTGCTTGACAGCCGTCTATTTACCGTTTCTTGGATTCTAGCTAGATTTTGTAATTATAACTGCTCATATTGTTGGCCTTATGCACGGGCTGACGTTCCTGATCACAGATCTTTAGATACTTATTGTAATGTTATTGATGAAATTAAACGTCAAGCAAGAGACAATGGGTTTGAAGATTTTCATTTTAGCTTTAGCGGCGGAGAGCCTACCGCATACAAACAGTTTGGCGAGTTAATTGAATATTATGCTGCGGATAGTCTACCAGGTTATCAAAGTATACACATGACTACTAACCTTAGTCCTGGTAGTAAGTGGTGGAGTCGCTGGCTCACGACAACTGAAAAGCTACAAAGGCGAAGTATAACGGCAAGTTTTCATGCTGAGTTTGCCAAGGAACAAGAATTTGGTGATAAATGTCTACAGCTAATTAATGATGGTGTACTACTGACCATTAATCAAGTAATGGTGCCTGAAAGATTTGACGAATATTATCAACGATGCAAGCGATTTTATGACAGAGGTATCAATGTTACACTAAAGCCTCAGAGCGATCCTACTGCTAGTTTTGTAGTTTCTGGCTATACTGCTGAACAGATTAATATTTTACAAACAGGATTTCCTCAGCACGTCAACGGCGAAGAGCAAACGCAAGTAGAATTGCGTGATGATCAAGGAAATAAGTATTACATGGACCAAGCAGAACGATTTAATGCGTTTGGATTCAACAGATTTAAAGGATGGAACTGTAATAGTGGATATCAAAGTTGCATTATTAGAGAACCAGGTGGCGAGGTTAAAAGAAGTTATAGTTGTCGCGATGAACCTTTAGGTACTATTGATGGTGGTTTCAAGTTATTTAAACAATCTACCCCGTGTATTACTGAAACCTGCGTATCAAGTGCTGATAGTAAAATACCTAAGATGAAATTATGTACAGATTAGAAGATATAAAATCCATTCATTTAGAAATAACGTCAAAGTGTCAAGCACGTTGTCCTATGTGTCCGCGACGTGTTCACGGTGGACCTCTATTACAGAATTTAGAGCTAACAGAAATTACACTTGAAACATTTAAATCTTGGTTTCCTGTTGATTTTATTAAGCAATTGGGACATCTAATGATGTGTGGTAACCTCGGTGATCCTATTATTGCTAAGGATACGTTAGAAATTTATCAGTATCTAAGAGAAGTTAATCCGGGTATATCTCTACACATGCACACAAATGGTAGTGCTAGGAACAAAGTGTGGTGGGAAGAATTAGCAAAATTAAATGTTGAAGTAATATTTGGTATTGATGGTTTAGAAGATACGCATTCTCTTTATCGTGTTGATACTGATTGGAATAAAATAATTGAAAACGCTAAGGCATTTATTGCCGCAGGCGGAACAGCTCACTGGCACATGCTAATTTTTAAACACAATGAGCATCAAATTGATGTTTGTCAACAAATTAGTAAGTTGTTAGGGTTTAAATCTTTCTCTGCAAAACATACGACAAGATTTAAACAAGGAAAGTTTGATGTTGTTGACGAAAAGTATGTAGTTACACATACACTTTACCCTTCATCTAAGAGCGAAGATATGATCGCTCCTGCAAAACAAGCACAGAATGAAGAACTACCTACTATCACATGCAAGGCTAAACAAGATAATCAGCTGTATATAAGCGCAAAAGGATTTGTAACTCCCTGTTGCTGGCTTGATCTTGAATGGTTACCAGACTTTTCTGATTCTAAAATTGATTACATGATTAAAGTTAATGCTATGCCTAATCTTTACAAGACAACACTAGCAGAAATTTTTGATAGTGGTTACTTTACAAAGATACAAGGTTGCTGGTCAAGTACAGGTTTGAAAGAATGTTCAAAGCAATGCGGAAGTTTTGATAAGTTGAAAGAGCAGTTTGTAAAATGAAAGTAGATATACAAGATGTTCTCTTCTGGATGGATGCTATTCGCAACAGCGAAGATCGATATAGAACCTTAGAAAGCTTCTGGAAGGGACAAGTTAATAGTAAAATATGGCTAATTGAAAATCTTGCCAAGCACATAATGACAGGCACATCTAATAGGATCGTTATACACGGCGGTTGGAATGGTGTTCTTTCAAGTTTGTTATTTAACAGCAGCATAGAAATCAAACATATAACAAGTGTAGATATAGATCCTGCATGTGAACAGGTTGCCTTTACTGTAAACAAAAGACAAGAAATAGAAGGCAGGTTTAAAGCAGTTACAGCTGACATGACTGTCTACGAATATGATGCAGATATTGTTATTAATACAAGCTGCGAACATATTACTAACGGTGCTTACCTTAGATGGTTAGATCTTGTACCAAAAAATTCTTTAGTTGTTCTACAAAGCAATAATTATGAAGAATTAGAAGAACATATTAACTGTCCTAGAGATTTAAATGATTTTGTTAGACAATGTCACTTGAATGTTATTTTTGCTGACAAACTAGAATTACCAAAGTACGACAGGTATATGATTATAGGACACAAAAAATGAGCAAGACATTCTGTCCTTTACCTTGGATACATCTTGCAACTCGACCAAATGGTGATGTTCGCGTATGTTGTACTGCTAATGCTAGCGGTGCAGGAGTCGTTGATAAAAAGGAAGAAGGTCTAGTTAAGCAAGACGGTGTAACAATGAATCTTCGCGACCATACTATTGAAGAAGTGTGGAATTCTCAGCAGATGCGGCAAACTAGGCTTCAAATGCTTAGAGGAGAGATTCCTGAGAGTTGTAAAAAGTGTTTTATAGAAGAAGCTAATGGTATTGACAGTAAGCGTATATGGGAAACAAAAGTTTGGAAAGAACGCTTAGATCTTGAAAGCATTGTTGAACAGACTCGAAACGACGGTAGTCTACCTGTTAATATACCCTATTTTGATTTAAGATTAGGCAATCTTTGCCAACTAAAGTGTGTTATGTGTAGCCCTCACGATAGCAGTTCTTGGATTAAAGATTGGAAAACACAGTATCCACAGTATACAAATATAGAATTAAAACAAGATCAATCGTGGAACTTAAATTTTGATTATACATGGTATAAGAAAGGAAGCTTCTTAGAGTCTATGAAGAATCAAGCAGGTGCAATTAAAGAGTTGTACTTTGCAGGCGGCGAACCGTTATTAATTCCTGAGCATTATAACATACTGCGATTTATGGTAGAGACTGATAATGCAAAAAATTGTATATTAAGATATAACTCTAATGGGCTAGAGATATCAGAAGAGCTGTTATCTTTGTGGGAAAAGTTTAAACAGGTAAAATTTAATTTTAGCGTTGATGCATTTGGCGCTAAGAACGATTATATACGCTATCCTAGTAAGTGGGCTAATGTAGAAAAGAATATACGTCTATTGGACGAAACTAGTGACAACATAACTATAAACTTAGCTTGTGCAGTTCAAGCACTTAATGTTTTGTATCTTGATGAACTTGCACAATGGAAGTTAGATTCTAATTTTAAGAAAATTAATTTAGCCCCGTACGGCGCCGGCGTGATAGGATTACATTTAGTTTATCTTCCTAGCTATTTAAATATTCGCGTATTGCCTGAATATATTAAAAAACAAGCAGCTAACAGAATTATTAAATTTGCAGATTCAGTTAAGACTGAAGAGTTTTTAAATAATTCCTACGGCAAACAACGTTGGCACGGTATAGCAAAATATATGATGGAAGAGAATTGGTCATCTAAATTACCTGCATTAACGCAGTATTTAGAAATATGTGATTCTACTAGAAAAACAGATTTTAGAACAGTGTTTCCGGAGTTATCTCAGTTATGAATAACATAATTAAGGTTGAATCTAATATTCCAAGAGATAGATTACGCATTGAGCTTTTTTTAAGCAATGTATGTAATTATAAATGTTGGTATTGTTTTCCTGGAAGTAATTCAGGAACACATCCTTGGCCAAATTTAGAATTAGTTAAAAAGAACCTTAGTCACCTTATAGAATATTATAAGACACATACTGATAAGAAACAGATTTATTTGCACATTATAGGCGGCGAACCTACGTTGTGGAAAGATTTTGGACCGTTTATTAAATTTTTTAAAGAAGAGCACAAGTGTTTAATTAGTATATCTACCAATGGGTCTAGGACTACTAGGTGGTGGAATGAATATGGTCATTACGTAGATCAGGTGATGATAAGTTGTCATCATGAATATATAAATGTTGATCATATAATAGAAGTTGCAAATATTCTTTATAAAAAACGAATCGACTTAGTAGCTATGGTTCTTATGGATCCTAATGCATGGGATAAGTGTTTAGAGATTATTAATAAGTTGAAAACTTCCAAGTATAAATGGCCTATAGCAGCAATGGAAGTATATCACGAAACTTTAAATTATACTGAAGAACAAAAAGAATTTTTAGCTAACTTCAAGAGTCCTAGTAATTTTTGGTACGAATTTCGCAGCACAAAAATTAAACATCCTGATCCTACAATAACGTTTGAAGACGGTAGTAAGCAGACTGTTGAGAAAAATTGGTTATCACTTAATAACCTTAATAGATTTCACGGATGGCACTGTAACTTAGGTGTAGACACATTGTATATTGAAAAGAGCGGAAATATTCAAGGTGCCTGCGGCCAAAATTTATATAATTTAGATTTTAAATATAATCTGTTTGACGAAAACTTTACAGAAGTTTTTTCTCCAAACATTGTTCCGGTCATATGCTTTAAGAAAGGACCTTGTGGGTGTCAGCCCGAAACTAACACTAGAAAATCAAGGTATTTTGTAGTTTCTAACAGAATATAAAGGTATAGCGTAATTCCTACCGTTGTAAGTTGCTCTTACAAACGTTTGAACAGTTCCGCCTTCAACAGCTTCGTCAGTAATCGTCAGTGTACCTAAAGATACTGATCCTGTAGTTCTAAGATTTCCATTTTTGTCAACAATAAGTTTAACGCTCATTCCGTTCTCGTCGCTTAATGCTAACATCATTTCTGTTGGAATACCTGTAGTGGCATTGTTTGATACTTTAAATTGGATTCCTGCTACAAGTGGTGTTTCATTGGGACAATATCCTAAACTGCTGCCTTCCTCTTTTCTAGCGTATATGTGTAGTCCGCCTAAGAGATCGTTTGACTGCACAGGCAGTTTATGTTCTTGAGTACCTCTTGATTTAGTTATTCCTAGGAATAACGGAGCGTCACCTTCACATGCTCCGTCTAAGTACAACAGCTTTTCGTTTTCAGAAGTTCTAATAACTAAATTAGCATTAGCTGTATCTGATCCAATTTGTTGAATTTTTCCAGGCTCTAGTGGGTCTATTTCTACTTTGAAGTTCAAATCGTAATTCATGTTGTACCTTTAGAACATAACTATTATATAATTACTTATTAATTTCATCGTTGCGGACCCTTAGCTATGGATACATTTACTTGGATAAACAAGGATTACGGTAACCGTTCCTTGAACAATTTATCTAAAAATATAACAGAATATAATACGGCAATGCTGTTGAACAGGGGTTATGCTGTAGAATTTTCTGATACAGTTCCTTTGGAGGGTAATTGTGCAGTAGAGGGAACACTTTTTGTTAATACACCCTTTGATCATTTTACAGTTGAAAATTTAGAAGTAGTTAACTTTTTAGCTGATCATGATGTCTACTTCAAACATAATACAGAAGACATAATTGAAGTTGGTGATCACAAAGGGACTTATGATTGTTTGGTTTCTTTAGCAGCAGGTAATAGTCCTGTTAAATTAATTGATCAAATAGGTGATGTAAAGAATCATTATATTGTTGATATAAGTACTACAGCAATTAAAGAAACAAATAATTTTTTTAGTGAATTTTTTATTAAAGGTAGAACGCAGTTTGAACAATTAGATTTTTTTAATTTAGAAAATGTTCAAAAATTTTTAAGTAAGGTCTACGGCAAAAAAGGTTTAATGATTATTAGTAATTGTTTTTGTTATGCACCTACTAGTCTATTATACGATACACATCTAAGATTACATCATCAAAATCAATTAATGAATTTGCTAGCAAATGATAAAACTGAATGGTATGTTGACCTTGTAACAGCAGATGGTTTAACTTACAGAAACGTATTAGCTAAAGATTTAGTTAACCAAACAATACATAAACGCATGAGTGTTATTCCATGGATATAGAAGAATTTTTTAATCATAACAAACAAATAAAACATAATGCGTTGTCAAAGACAATACCTGATGAGTTTTTATTATGGGAAAACTCACCCGAAGTTTGTAGAAGTTTTTTTAATTGGATTAGACAAGACAGTGATACTGGATCACTAAAATTAGATATTACATCGGATATATCAGAAGTAGTTGCTGAATTATCAAGGGCAGAGTTTTTAGCAATACCTCATAGAACTGATAATTCTCAAGGTTGGAGAAGCATAGTATTACATGGTCTTTGCTCTATAATGACCGAAGCTCCTTACAATTATGTTAATTTAGGAATAGTAGATAACACAGCAAAAGAAACTTGGACTGATGCTAGTAAATTTTTTCCTAAGACTGTGGCATGGATTAAAGAAAACATTCCCTTCAAACAGTTTAGTAGAATAAGAGTTATGGTATTAGATCCTGGTGGATATATAATGCCGCATCAAGATATACAGCGTTCTTTTTTAGGTGGAGGACTTAATGTGGCATTTACTAATCCTCCTGGCACTGAATTTGCAGTAGAAGATAATGGGTTAATACCCTGGGAGCCAGGAGACATACGAATGATTAATATAGGTAAACTTCATAGTGTTCGTAATTTAGGAAATCAACCAAGGATACACATGTTAGTTTATCCACCACTAATGGAAGAATGGACTTTAGAAAGTATGCAGTTAGTATGTAGAAGCTATATAAAAATGAAGGGAAATGAAAATGACTAATGAAGAAATTGAAAGAGGCCTGTGGTGGCAATCTTTAACAAACTTAGGACAAACAGCAAAACTAAAATTTAGTTTTGATCCCTTTGCAGTTGAAAAACAACTAGAACCATTTAAGGATAACTGGTGTCCTTATAATCAAAAAAAAGATACACATAACAATAGATGGGGATTGCCTGTAACTAGCCATAGTGGTGATGTAATGGATAATTATCATCTCAACAGTTTTGGCTATATGCAAAAGTATCATAACGTTGATATGAAAGAAGAAAACTTTACAACACCAACTAAGGTATATCATTCTATACCTGAAATTAAAAATCTTGTTGATGTGTTTGCTCCTGACATTGGTCGTGTTCATTTATTAAGAGTTGATCAAGGCGGTTTCTTTCCACCGCATAGAGATTTTCACGGACCGTCACCTGAGTATTTTAGACTGTTAGCAGTATTTGGTAGATGTAAGCCAGAAAACTATGTACAGATGATTGACGGAAAGCCCATGTATCCTGATCCGGGTTACTTGTATTTTATTAATTTTCAGTTGGATCACAGCGTCTTTAGTTTTTCTAATAATTTGTATTCTCTTATTTTAACAGTTAAGTTAAATGCAAGAACTGCTAATATCATTTTAAAAAATACAATGGCAGAATGAAATTAACATACGTTGATCCTGAAAAAGAAAACTGGTTCTTAGTCAGTTGGACGTTGAGCAATAAATGCAATTACAGATGCAGTTATTGCCCGTCGCACTTGCACGACGGCACTACAGGACAACCAAAATGGGAAACTGTAGAAAGTTTTGTTAAGAACTTTAAAGTTCCTGGTAAAAGAATATGTTATCGTTTAAGTGGTGGTGAACCAACATATTGGAAACACTTTATTGACCTTGCAAAACTAGTAAAGGATCAAGGACATGCTTTTAGTTTTCTAACTAACGGAAGTCAAAGTGTAGATTATTATAAAGAAATATCAAAGTATACGGACGGCTTTATTATTTCTTATCACCCTGAATATGCTAATGTTGATCATATAATTGAAATAGCAAATGCGGTAGAATGCGATTTAGCTATCAATTTAATGATGTTGCCTGATTTAGAAGATTTTAAAGTTCAAGAGCAAATTGCTAAAAAACTTTTTGAATCCACTGAACGCCTAGCAATATGGCCTAAAGTAATATTAGACAAGACTAGCGGAACAAATATAACAAATGAAGTTGGTAACTATACTCCTGAGCAAAAGGAGATTATAAAAAAGTGGCCTTATTTTAGAAAGTTAAATGACTACAATCTACATAGAGGAGAACTCTTATTAGACGGTCAAAAAATTTCAGCTAACGACTTAATTGTTACTAACCAAAATAGACATCGCGGGTGGAAGTGTTGGGCAGGACTGCATATGATTAACATTGACATGTGGGGTAATATGTATAGAGCAGACTGCCAAGAAGGTGGTCCTATTGGAAACATTGAACGCTACAAACTTCCAGAAAAAACTATTGTATGCGGAAAAGAAGTTTGTGCATGTCTTAGCGACATCTACTTACGAAAAGAGTCTAGCTAATTCTGGGCAAACATCAAGCACATTAGTTTTTCTTAAACTATCAACTGCCTTTGTGTAACTAATAAAAGTTTCTAAATTCTTTTCATCAGAATTATGTTTATAACCTGTACCCTTTAAAATATCTTCTGGCAATATAGTAGGATTTAGATATGCAGGAGTAGTAACAACGTTGCTTAGATATAGTTCATAGTTATTTTTCTTAATATAATTAAACCAAACAGCAATATCATTTAAATGACAGACGTTATAAGTCATAACTGTTCCTGCAAAAATTACTCTATCAAATTTTTCAAAATTATGAATGTTACTTTCCAATTGTTCAAAAGAGAAATTATTTCCTCCTCTGATGTATTCATAAAGTTTTCCAACACCTTCAATACTAATATGCCACTTAGTTTCTTTAAATTGTAGAGCTAATTCGTCAAATTCTTTGTCTTCTATAGTTCCGTTAGTGCTAATATCTAGCGTAATATTTTTTGCTAAGTCTAGTTCTATAAGTCGCTGCATTATTATTTTGTTAGCAGGTTCCATGTAAGGCTCTCCGCCTTTAATGTTTACG